>OMLO01000027.1_pt1 | contig 51057 bp, 50 predicted proteins | sample 1674811 | NCBI WGS metagenome assembly OMLO01 (sample SAMN06265003, study PRJEB25207) | coral metagenome | isolation source: Coral host | place: Mexico:La Bocana,Puerto Morelos, Mexico | collected 2008-11-13
TGCTAGGACTACTATTCCTGTCAGGCTACCCAAAAGTTCGTATATCGGAAGTTTGCCACTAAACTTCCTTTGACTATGTTAATCTAAAATACGCAAAAATGTATCTGGGATGGAGATCCTGCTCGTAGTCTTTGGGTTCGGTTGGTTCACAGCCTCTGCAACGACGATGGCAATGTCGTCCAGCCTCAGCTACTATTTTCGGTCTTTGAAACCACCAAGAAAAATAGCATGCACAAATTTTACACAATTTTCCCTTTGAAGCATCTATTGACATCTATTTAAACTAAAAATAATTCATGCTACCTGTGGTTTTCCCTAAGTGATCAGGCTTGCCACCAGGACCAAACTCCGCAGGGACTCGTGCCTTGGGAGGATTCAACTTATAACCAACAAAGCAAAAAATGGACCAAACAAAAAAACCTGCACTGCAAAGAAGTGGCCTTTTTTAATGCCAAAATGCCACTTCTCTTTGGGATATTGTTATCCCAATTGAGGATCCTGCTGCATCAGCCGCACGCTGAAGGAGCCTCTAGCTTCGGCTCTAGCACATCATCCCCATTCGAATTCTCTTCAAAAATCTTTGGCTTTTCCTCTCCACAATGTTGATTCATTTGGCTCCCCACGTATCCGCAAAGGCCTCAGGAAAACGTGTCAAATTTTTAGGATCAAGACTGGTTCGTGAATGAATTGCCCATATCTTCTACCACCATATTTTATTTTTCGAAAATTCCATTTCAGAAATTTGTTTGTATTGGTGGTTTGGAGTTGGTGGCAAGACTGGTACTTCAACACCCAAACATGCAAAAACATCTTGACAAAAGGTCAGGTCATTTCCGGGGGGCCAGATTTACAAAACTCCTTGAATCTCCTCAACCACGGGTGATCTGTGCTTCCCTGCCTGTGCTGAGCGGTCCCGACCTGGTATCAAAAGGTGGGAGGATCTGGTGATGGCCAGGATAGGATTCTTGGTAACCTCCTGGTGTTATTTCTAGGTTCCAGGATTTGAAGCTAAGACTTGCCAGTGTTGTCTGAGAAGGGAAAGATACCAACTAAATACATCCATTTGTAAGTGGATTAACTAATAGGTTGCTAATCATTGATTATAAAATTCCATAGTCTAGCAAGCTCAAATCTGACTTTCAAGAAGCGTTGGGCCTTGGCTCGGAGATTTGAGTCGCACAGACACTTTAGTGTGGCAATATAGCAACAGAAACAGAAGGAATCTGAAATAGAACCGTTTATGCAAAAACAAAACACCCACGAAAAGGACCCAGAAAAATCATACTTCCCCAAACATCCTGCAAAACAACAACTATACCAAAACGACTTTCTCACATTTATCCGAAACTTTAGGGTTCAACTTTCTAAATAAAAGGGACGGTGATTTTTATCCCACCTTGATGATGTGCCAAGGCCATAGTCTTCAACTCGACGTCCTGGTGAAACCGGTGGCCATTTTTAATTGGCAGCTGATTGGAATCCCTACACTTTTTTTTACATGTCTCAAAATCAGGTCAAAAGACTTGGTTTGCTTGTTATGTTGACTTGATTCCTCAGCAAATGCCCCAAACTCCAAACCACGTTGTGGTAAACCACACCCAGGCGCTCCCCGATGTTGTCAAAGAGGCCATCAGTGCCCGCAATCAACAAATCCCCTCTTCGAAGTTTCAACCTACGTGGGTTCCCGTGATGTGAGGGGCCCAGGGGCCTTAGGCCAGAAACGAAGAAGACTTGAAAAGTCTGAATTTAGAATCATACAAGACAGAAGAATAGATGGATGATTTTGGCTTCGTAAGGCAGAGTCTTTGATATCGAGGGGATTTCGAGTCATCCTAGGTCCTGGAATGTAATAAGAAATGATGGACCTCATTCGAATGTTGTTTCAAATACTATGTGCTCGCAGTTCGGACACGTCTTCAGGTGTCCCTTTGGCCAGAATATGAAGAAGCTTTTTGATGACCAACCCATTACTATATTCAATGCAGGGCCAGCTATACACTTTGAACAGACTTCCAGGCACCTTCATCATACTCATTTGTTAATTACTCTAGAAATTCAATGAAATCCAACATAACAAAATGAAATCAACCACCAAATAACTGTCAGCTACACTTTTGTTGCTCGCCAGCTGTGCGAAATGTCAACATCGTTGAATCGTTGGCGATGCCATGCACCGTTTTTTATGCCGCGCACCTAGAAGCCTGACCCCGAAGTTGTTCAGTCAACAAACATGCCGTGAACAAAAAGATAAGCCGTCGCAAGAAAGATGACAAGCCAAGGAAACATGGTTGAGCAAAGCTTTATCTAAAGTGTTGTGCAGCAGTTCTGCAAATATTGCCTTGCGGCTATGTGTTTGTTCAAGGTAGCGAAAACCTTTAGACAAAAAAATCCCTCGGCGTCCATGGCTTCTGTTTGGCTGCAGGATGGCAGGTTCAACACTTGCGGCCCGAGAAAGTCGCCGCCAAAATGGGTGCCTGGATCGTTTCCATCGGATTTTTTTGAGTAACACAAAAGAAAACACTGAAATTTACATCTTAAGTTGTCACTTTGGCTGCCAAGGTTTTTGTGGCCGCCGTTTTTAGTGGCAGCAAAAAATGCCACTCACTTTGAATCGTTTGGAGTCATGAAGACCTGGTGCATCGGTTCGTGGTTGGTTCATACTCCATAAAGGCGCTGCATACACATCCCAAAAACATTGCCACAAAGAGAGTAGTATATCATCTTAAATTTTCACCGACAAAAATCAAGTGTTAATTGAATCACAACCAAGGTCATGGCTCATGCATCACGGAGGCTTGCCTGAGCTGCAGCAACGAAAGTCTCATTTTTTCAAGAAGTAAACAACCTAGGATTCCAGTGGCAAATAAAGGTTGATAGTTTATAGAGATTCATGATCATGGTGGTGACTGCTACTGGGTTGAGGTAGATCCAAACAATGCACAACCATGGAAGGACATCACTTGAGTTTGCAAAATCATTTCTGAACAAAACTTTTGCTTTTGATCCCTGCAGCCTCTTGAAGACAGCAACCTAGAAAAGCATAACCTTTTGTGCTTCCACTTTCCACCCCTGATGTACATCTACTCAACAATCTCCTACATGGTATGCTTTCTTTAAGATCGCAGTCTATCAAACAAAGTCTTTCAAGCAGTTCTTTCTCAACACAAAACCAACTAACAAGCTAACATCTACTACGAAGAATTTTTGACTTCCATCCTCCCAAATGAGCCCTGAAATTCCTATTCTTTGCCCCATCATTTCTTCTCGGCGCAACCAAAACAAACCGCGTGCGACCGGTTTTGGACCTGAAAGCTCGGGAGAAGCTCCGCAACTCCACCTGGAGGGAAGCAACGGATCGAAGAACTGATTGGAAAACACCAAACGAAAAGGAGAAAAGTATCCATCTGATATTTTCATGCATTAATTTTTGGGAAATTATACATCTGATCCTCTGATCTCTCAAAAACCTTTGAGCCAGCAAGATCTGTCAGAAGTCATACCTCCAACTCATCATTGTCCTTGGAAGCAAAGTTCAGCACAATGGGCTAAATCAAATGAAAAGAGCTGGTGTTTAAAAAGAATCCAACAAATGCAGGTGATAAAAAACAAGGTGTACGAGAAGAAATGGATAAAAGCATCACTCAAATTAAGTCATGTTGGGCTGGAAAAAGTTTAAGAAATGATTTTGTTCTTGGAAGTCTTCAAATCAAATCTCTCAACTTGTGAAAGACTTTCAAGTGACACATTCCAAGTGTATTGAATGAAGAATCGACTATGGCCTTCGCCGTTCGCACAAATTTCTCGCCAAAAACTGTCCATGCTCCACCGGTTGCACCGGTTCCACCGATTCCAACCTGAGGCCTCTGGCAGCAACCACTCTGAGCTGCTTCTTTCGCAAGATTGTGCTCATGGCCTGCTGGGGGCTGAGACTCAACAAACATCGACTTCTCAAATAGGCTAGGTCAAAAAAAGATGATCAGAATCACAAAATATCATTGATATCATAATACAAAATCGGTCCTAAGATGTCTAAATCTGTGACATTTTGGTGTCATCAGCTCCTTTGTTCGCTTGAGATGGTCCTTGAGTCAGCAAAAAAACAAAGCGGAAAATCGAAACCTGGTTGTCCTCGAGGATCACGAAGGTCCGTAGGACACCTGACCCAGCACGGGAAGTCAATCTTAAACACTGAAAAAGGTCTATGATGTTCTCAAGTAATCTGCACCTGGTGATATGGGAGGTTTATCTCATTGAGAAACAATACTTTTATTCATCTCAAAATGTGGGATTGAAAACACCGTTTCACCTAAAAATGAGGCACTATTCACCATAATTTTCATGTTGATTTGCAGCCAGAAATGGTTGAAACCTGACAGGTTGAACAACACAACATGATGGCTTGTCATCACTAGGACGCCCCGAAAACCATAAGTTGTCCCGGTTGGATGCCCTGAGTTTCGCCTCCGTTCTGGGGCCTTAGTGACAAGAAAATTTGAAGCCAACAACAAGTGTTTCGAGGATATTCTTGTGATGAACTTTTCGTCAGTTTCTGGAACTTTCACGATTTTTTCTCGAAAAAAAAAGGCATTGGAAGATTTCTGACTTCAAATATGGAAGCGTTTGGATGTTGGACCAAAAAAGTTACAACTTCAAACCCTCTGTCAAACCATAGGTCTCCGGACGAGAAATACATGCCACGCACGGTGGCCAGGGAATTTAATTGATTTGCCACAGCTTTGGCATAAGGATAGAAATCCGTCATCGTGGGCCTCCCAAGGATTTGACCAACTGTTGATTTAAAATCGCCTCAAGGACGGACCTCTGTATGACTGTATCACTACTTGGTTCTACCTTGAGAAATTTGATATCTTTCAGGCCCTCACCTTGAACATATTTTAAGATTGAGATTTTTCAAACGCAAAATTCATCGATGATAATCGAGAAATCACACAATCAAACAATGATATTTTCACTTGGAAGAAAGATCCTGAAACAGCTGGAGCGTTCCTCTGCTCAAGTACCTTTTACAGTTCATTCTTAGTTGCTCCGCCAGTTACACGAAAGAAGTAAAACTTTTCGCACCTTCAAAACATATCATACCTAAAAGTTGCTAAGTTGGGAAACAACAGACAAACAACTAGAAAACAAGAAGGAAAGGGTTTGTTTGCGTTTTACTAATTTTACCAACATGTTTCGAACATGCCAACTATTTATATGGTGCCTGATCCGGGTCCAGGCAACCAGAATTGTACTGGGATCCACTTCGCTTAGCACACTCTCAAGCACCTGCACAAGGTGTTTTCAAACACTGCACAACGGCTTCATAGGATTTTGTAGGGATGTTTTACTGAGAATTTTATTTGTTGCGCCTTTTTTTGTTTCTTGTGTTCGGGGGATTTCATGTCGATCTGCAACTTGTCACAACTTGAAACCCCTAAAAAATACACGTTTCCACTACCTTCTCTAAGAGAAACCCAAGGTTTGAAGAATCCTTCCGAACCTCCTCCTGGTCGGTATCAATCTCCGGGAGGGCACCATCAAAGATGCAACAAAAATCCGTGATGATGGTCTTTCGCCTTACATTTCGCATCGCAACATCGCTGGTTCTGGACCAATCTGGATGGATGATTGAAAACAACATTATCCCTCAGAAAGCCCTAACCTCAGCGATGAAATAATCATAATCCAGAAAGCTACGAGAATTTGGACATAGCCCGGGGAATTATCTTTTCCAATAGGCTGAGGTTATCAGTGTCAAAATTCATCCAGATCAAGTTCACACATTGAAGCTGTCGAACATCTCGAGCTGCTGACTTTGATTTGGTTGGAGCGGGCCTGGCAAGGGAAGATTAAAAATGTTTCAGAGGCTTTCAAATTGGGTTTTCCAAAAAACGACATTTGCAACATCACAACTAGGTCACTAGGTGGTGGTTGCAACACACAGTTGAAACAAATAAGCCAACGCGGAAATTTTACCTCGAAGAGATGACCATAGCAATGTTTGAAATCTGTGGGTCTTCTGTTGATGCAAATGCAGAGACTGTGGTTTGAAATGCACAAGAGGCACTGTACCAAAGCGAGAAGGTGCACGTCTGCAAAAACACATGCACTACAAAAATATACAGATTAATCCACATTGACTAAAATAATTGCAATCAGAAAAAATCTGTCACTTTGTTCATCATCTGAAGGCCTCTCCGGCCTCGCGTCGACACCTGGAAGCTTTGTGGATCTCGAGATCCAGGAATTGTAGAATATCATTTTTTTGATCAATGCAACACATCCAAGATGAAATCGGTCCCTCACAACTGATGTAGAATATCATGCAGCAATGCATCTATCCAACGCTTTTGCTATGGTCTGACATGCTAGGATCATGGTTGGAGGAAGGATTGTTGGATTTGGGGGCGAATCATTCGGAATTCGCTTTACCCTTAAACAACTCATGAGGAGTCAAGGGTGTTTCTATCAAAACTGACCATTGCCCATCACCTTCCAATACTGCGAAAGATGGACCACAGGATTTAAAGGCAACATCATTCTTTTTTCAAAAAAAAAAACTTCATCGCGATAAGGATTTCTTAGTGGATGGTTTACAACATGTTTACAAATCGCTCATTGCATTCTTACTCCACCCCAACAAATAACCATAACTACCCCCCCAAACACTAGCATGCCCCCCCAAAAAAGGGATCATTTCAAAAAGGAAATTAGTCTTCCAACCAACATTTTTGAGGGGATAGGGGATATGCTAGTTGGTCCTGGGACCACCGAACCTGTGTTCGGCGTCGCGTTGAGCGGGATGCCTTGAGATGAGCCTGGCATCCAAGAATCCAAGCATCTTGATGAATTCTACCGTTTTTGAAACACTGTATTCCCCAATGAACGAACATAGAGATGAGGTATCAATCATATGAAATTCATTGAAAAAAATCATTGAAATCATAATTAAAAGAGATCCACTTCAAGCAGGGTTGATTGTTTTTGATTGTTTTCTTCTCTCTTGGATCCCACAAAAAAAATCAACAACAACAACAACCACCGTTGTTTGTCACCTCCTTCGTGTGATTTGTTGGTGCCTATCGCTCGAGGTTTCAAACCTCTGGCTCCAGAGAGCTCACCTTCACCTGGATGGTGAAGTGGTGCCCCAAGGATGGGCAAACAAAAACGGGGATTTGCCGATTTGCCAAGCTTCACCTTCAGAATTCACGAGGTTCTTTTTGGGTATAGCAACTAACAGACTAACAACGAATATCACTAAATAAACATCAATGTTTTGATACAGATTTTGTTCATACTTTGTGGGTCTTCTTTCAAAAACGTCTCATGGATTTCAACTCATGGGTTGTCTCCATCTGGTTTTCACTTGTGACTTAGTTTGCAATGCTGAAAGCACTTTGATTCATGGGCATGAATTACCATAAAATCTTCAAACTATGTACCATATCAATGAGTTGGTTGGATTTTGACCATAGCTTTCCCCAACTGATGAGGATTTTGTTGAAAATTTGTTGTTTGGTGGATCATTTTTTTTCCGTGTTAGAAACATAAATTTCATCGACATTTTCGATTTCTGGATCATGTGGGATGATAGGTTCTCCCTAGTGCTGCGCTTGCACGAATCTCAGCCCTTGCTTTTACCCAACACCCATGAGAAAAGCGGGGGAATCGTTTGGGCGCCTTGAGAATTTCCAATGCCGTTCAAAGTGGGAGTGAAGCCGATGGTTTGCATGGCAGTAGGGCCTGGCAAAGTTTAGGTGAAGCAAGTTACCCTTCATCCCATAATCATGGAACTCGAAAATCACCCTAAATAGAAGGCTTTAAAGGCTTTATAAATGGGTAACTGGGGCAATAACCCTTATAAATGGATAATCATGAAAGGAAACTAATATTGGAGACACACCCATTTTCCACTGAACCATGATTATGGGAGGAAGGGTAATGACATCAATAGTCGAGAAATATCAAACAAAACAAGTCACCAGAATCATTTTATTCTCACTATCAACTCATTGTAACTTGGTGGTTTGGAGCCCGGTGGTTTGGGATTCGAATCGGGCTACCCCTAAGTAACAATCCCTTTCATAAAGTTATCCCAAATATCAAAAGCACAGGGCCCCAAACCACCAATTAACCATTAGCTGATAGGAGTAGGATTGGATTCTGGGAATATTCGTAAAATCATGCCCCGCCTTGACTCCAAGTAGCTTCTTCCAAACCTCCAAACAGAATCCATCTGCGACTGTCACAGCGACCCTTACATCTGAAATTTCAAGAAAGTATTTTTCACTAATATCTTTGGGCTTAAATGAACTCAAACTGATATTGTTATAGTTCTATATTAACATCTGTTTGAACCGTTGAATGGCCCCTCCTTCGACCTCTTAAACCATTTTATCACCGACAAAGCTGAATTTTGCACCTATGATTTCGAATCATAGACGGGTACAATCTGAAAATGATCAACTCAAACAATGTTTTTTCTCCCAAACCTCCAGGATATCGTGAGTTTGAACTCACAAACTCTGGCCTGCTGAAATGTTGAATTCAATAACTTAAGCGTTTGAAATCCAGTTTTTGTTTGAAACATCCGAAAAAAAACAACGGTTCCAGGGATCCGGCTAATGGTATGTGTTCGTGATGCCGAATCTGAAAGTGCTACACCTGATAGAAGTGACAAAAGAGCTAGTGACCTAACAACTGCCTCTTGAATTTCACAAGAGTCTGCTGGCTTTCATTGCAAGTTGTTGCAGTTTTCTTGTTTAAATGATAAAGGTCTCATTTAACCAATTGGAAGATCTGGAACAGTCTGTTGATCGGCAAGCTACTGGAAGCCATAGGCATCATTCTGTCATCAAAAGGTGCACCTTGGCAACATGGATTCGTAGAGATGGGATGTGTGTTTTTGTTTGGGAGCAAAACAGTCGTGGTAAAAACGTTGACATTTTCTCACACTTAGATTCTGAGAACTATGCTGGAGATTTCTTCAATCAAAATCCGTTTCACTATCTTCCATACTTGAAGCCGGGTGTTGGCATAGATGATCTCAAAGGAAAACTTTGCATGGCAGGGAAATTCACTATGCGACTATGGGCAATGGCTGTCACAAATCAGGATACCAAACCAACCACAAATCTGATCATTTTCAGTGCTTCAATCATCCGTTTCAAAAGTCAATGATTTTGAGCTCATACTGATGACTCAGTGCGAAAGTAGCTGACCCAACTCTTAAAAAGGTCATATTGATTTTTCAGGGCTCTATTAAAAACCAATATCCAAAATGTCCCTACATGGAATTTGTTACTGTCGAATCTTGATCATCTGAGATTCTGACCAGACCGAGAACCTCGGCAAGTTGAAACCCCGAATTGATCACTGATACTTTTGGATATGGGCCATGCTTTTTTTTAAATTAAGATGCCACAAATTGGCCTACTTAATTGACACAACAAAAATCAGTGAACTCAAAATGAGGCTTCATTTTTCATTTTGAATGCCTTTCAAGTCATAGACAAAAAACAGAAACGTGTTGTATCTATATATCCCATACACGGATGATGATTGCCCCAGTTCCCAACTCCCTCTTCACTGAGTCTTCCATACCAGCTGTGTTGCCAGGCATCAAGCCTCGCATCGAAATCTATCTTTCAGGAAACTGAAACCCGACACATTGCGTCAATTTCATACGAGACTTGATCTATTTGCCGATGGATTTTTAAATATAATTCATTATATCTATATTTAAATACATACAATATGTGATATATATATATATAATCATAGATATATACATTGAGCTTTGGAATGGCATTGATTTATCTTTACTTTGGAATGTATAGAATTATGCTCTATAAACTGGGATTCTGCTTCCTTGTCTCAAGGTCTTTCATACTTTTTACAACACCTGGCAGTTCAACCAGCGAAAAACCTTCCAGTCCGGCCTGGATTTACCAATGGGATGTGCTCATAAGGACCTGGCCGGTACAGGCAAGGTGTATGCTTGGGAGATCCTGAAACAAAGGATCAAACATTAACGGATTAAAGGCAGCTCTTGAAAACCTCAGGCTGCTGCAATAGTGTTTACACTGTTACACTCTAGGAAACCTAGATTCAAATTACAGTGTTACAGTACATTCTGGGAAAACTGTACCACTTTGAAACTTGCTTACGCAAATGACATCAACAGCACTATTCATAGGGCAACTTACCAAACCAGTACACATGGAGCTGAAAATTGTTGACTGAAGGTAGCAATTGGGAAAAAAATATATATATTCTTACTTCAAATCAATTGGTTCAACATAATTTTACCCCTAGGGAATTCATGCTATGCTAGTCATCAATTTTCAGAGATTTCCAACTCTGTCCCCAAAAAACCGCTCCAAAAAACCAAGGAACGTGTGAATGTCTCGGCCGGTGGAGGCGGTGGCTGCGAAGGAGATGGACCATGTCCTGGTCTGAAACATTGAAACATCGAAAGGAAAAAAATCCGTCATTTGAGGGCGTTTTTGTGTCAGTTGAAACAAAATAAGTTCATGGAAGTTTTGAAAAATTGTTTGCGGGGGTGATGTGAATTCTTGTGCTTTTTGTTTGGCATACCTGGCATTTTGATCCTACAACATCCAGAAATGATGGCACTTCTCACGGATTCTCTCTATACTTTCTGGGGTTGTTTATGATGTTGGCCTGATCTTTTCAAGATACTGGAAAAGCTGAAGAAAAATCCAATATAAAACTTACTACAATAGTACCAATTTAGTTTGATTTTTGTCCTCCCTATCCTCGGAGCTATTCTCAACCCGATCGTTGGGTGCTGTGAAAACGCCAGGCGTCCATGGCTTGGTGCCAAGTAACCGATGGCATCTGGTGGCGGTGGTGGTGGTGGTGGGGAATGAGGAGAACCTTGGCGAAGCAACAGTCCAGTAGTATCCCCGGTGAAACGCAACGAAACGTGGGATTCATGATGATCATGATTTGATGATGATGATGATGATGATGACGACGAATTAATTGATTCATTTCATTTCTTCAAAGCTATGGAATTATTGTACAAAGTTCACTGGTTTGTGTCAGCCTGATTCTGGCGACCTGATCTCGGTCTCGAGTTGCGTCACTTGGATGATCATAACTTCCGGATTTGTAGGGTTATTTTGGCTATACACAATTTTTTATCAACCAGTTATGACTAGTCACCACTTAAGCGGGATAATCATTTAATAGCAAAAGCCCAGGCTTCAAACTCATCGGCTAAACCAAGTCCACTTTTGATTTCTCTCGACTTGATTCTGGTTCCAATCCATTTCATGCATCCTCGCTACAAGGAATTGAAGGAAGACTATCATTTTGAACTCACTTGGATTTTCAAAGAACTTGAGCGATGGTCGTTTTTCACCTCCTGAGGCATCGCACTGATGGAGTGCGATCCTTACGCAGGAACAACAACGGTGAAAAAAATCGTGACTATAGCCCGGTTGGTGGAGGTTTTATTGGTCCATCATTTGCGACCTATACCCAAAGCTCAGAACAGCAAGTGTCTCACATTCTTTAGTCCAAACATGGTGCTGGTACAGTACTATGTGTGACCAAGCAAAAACCTTCAAAAGAATCTGTTTGAAAAGATACTTGACGATACAGTTGACAAAAAAAACTCGTGCATTAGTTGGGATGGCAACAGTGGTTTTCATTCTCCTTAAACCACTACTTCAAAATTGTCCATCAACTAGGTGATAGTAAACATTTCCTTAAAATCATCAAAAGTGGCGTTTTTGTTTCGTTCTTTCCTCAATGCAATCCATCCAAAATGAGTCCAAAAAAAACACAAAAAACTTCCATTGCATCTCCAAGAGGCCGGGATAGATGGTCCCGTTGCTCCGTGGTACTGGATCGCCTTGTGATTTTGGGACACCTTTTGTTGTGTGTTTTTTTGTCCATTTTGCTGTTGATGGTGTTTCTCAAAGAACTTTTTGCTTGAAACAATGTTTTCTTTTCTACAACTTTTAAGGTCCAACAAAAGCATTGATATTATGCATTGAAATTTGGATGCGGAAAGGGACTTGGGATTGAAGCATTGGTCAGATTTAGTATTGGTAAGGACCATTTTGAGGTCGGCTTTGGATAGCCTGAGCTGGACATGCTGGGTTTTTTGCGCACAAAAAAATCGGCCTTCCGGAACATGAGACTCCAGTGGGACGATTCCTTCCAGCGGATGTTTTTTTGTGGAGAACTGGTGATTTTTGGACAAATGAAAGATAAGGAACTGCTCGAGATGAAGGAAATGCGTGTCTTTCTTCAAACATGATTTTAATGCAAAGGAATGTATATTTGACTTTGACAAATTTCATTGAGGCTCAAGTGTAAGAGAGATTCGTTCCATTTCGTTCCCCTGTTTCCTCAGAAAATGAGGTATTGAATTGGCAGTTAGCTATATCTCCAGTTGCCGAAAAAGGATACACATGTTCACTACAAGTTGCCCTTGACCCTGAGCTGCCAAACGAACCGGATGAAGATCAGGATCATCGCCTTGGGGTTTTGGTGTATCATGCAGCTAGAGATCTCGCGATATCACAGCAACAGCTACATATAATGCCAACGTATTTAGAATAGGAATCTTTTGAAAAATGTTGGTGAAGGATCCCATGATGTATTTTTCTGAAAACCAAGACTGGGATTTCTTAAACTTTCATCCCCCAAAAGATGATTTCCACTGCTTTCATTCCTTGCCCTTCTCTAGAGCCGTTATCAAACATCAAATCCACATTTCTTCCACCCCATACTCCCCTGGAAACTAACATGTCCCCTGAAAAATGATGCTTGGAAGGAAGACTACTTTGCTTTTGAAATGCTACCTTTTCAAGGGATGTTTCGTTCATTTTCGGAGGAGTATAATCTGTAAGGCCAGGGCTGAAATGTCGAGCTTCAGATTCACCTCGTGAAGTTCCCCAGAAATCCGCCCTCGCTTCCAAATGACCTCAATATACAAGGCTGTTTGTGTTGGGGGCACAGCCAAGACTTGAGAAACATGACAAAAAACACAGCAATGTCACTTCCAACGAAAAAAACAACCACAGGAATATGCCATAGTCTTTTAGTCGCACAATCAGTGCTGCCCGATTTTTTTTGGCAGTTGGGAAGATTTTTATTGCTTTTCAGGTGGCATAAGATGATCAAACATAGCCGTGTCCAGCATGGGTCTCTTTGCGAAACATGCCAAACTCCACAACATTTCAGTTAGGTAAAACATGTTCAATGGCAAAATCTGCTTTCTAAAAAAAAACTGAACCTCCTTTCCATGCATCCAACCTGAAACATGTTGGGCACCCGGCTAAAGTCAAAGCTGGGCAGAACCAGCATTCCAGTAGCTGGGTCGCCTGAGAATGGGGTTTGGTGTCATTGAGACATTTTTTCCCACGGATTTCGGACATTTCAAAAAACATCGCAATTCAGAAGAGGAAGAACAACATAGTCCCACTTGGAATCTCATGTGTTAAGTCAAGTAAGGGTTACTCAACCTCCATTTCCTGGGATTCAACCCTTAACTGACTTATCAGAGTTACTCACTGGAGGTGCATATCTGGGAGCATGAAATCCTGCATGCTCATCAACCGTCACGAGTCAGATCCTACCTTGCGGTATGGCCGCAACGAAGAAGAGTTCTCTAGATCCTTGGAAGAATGGTGCTTTGCTTTAAGAACACTGGAGGGATTCTCATGAACAATCCACTTCCGGACCAAACAAGGTTGAATTCACAAATTCTTTTGCTCCAACAAAATACTACGAGTACTTTTTTCTTGTCGAAATCAGATTTCATTCCTGTTGGAATAAAACAATGGCTATATCACACAACGCTGCTCATTGTTACCTACACACCTTTCTTCAATTGCATTTGGTTGCTTGAGTATCGGACCAACAGCCTGGCAAATGCAAATTTGGACGAGCCCGGTTCAAACCAGCTGTTGGATTGACAGTCTTCCTGGGATTTCTACAAAAATCAGATGGATTTGATCAATGGGCCTCGTCGTTGTCCTCCTGAGCTCTTTGCTCTGGAGACCTGGGGTTCAACAAGACAAATTCAAATGCAGCAAGATCCGTGATATTTATGTATCTAAAATATCAATTATAATGATCTCCAAAGCAAAAATGGCAACGACCACGACGACGAGAAGAAAAATAATAATAAGAATAAAAATGACAACAAGACTACCAGCAACAAGAACAAGAACAACAACAACAACAAGAGAGACATCTTTGACAAAAAACACAACGATGCTGATATATAAACTTTACAAAAGCATCCATGTCCTGAGGCTCCAACGCTCGGTGCCGCTTTGGGCCGCCGGGCAGTTCCTTGCTGGGTACGGGGGTGCCGCTGGGTGGTGGAGCATCCCAAACCATAAAGGAACCATCTTTCTTCAGCTGACTTTGAGAATTCAAACAAACAAGTTTTCTACAAAAAAACCTTTTTAGAATGTCTGGATTCTTTTCCCCAAAAAACAACTGGATCAGTTGTCCAGTCTAAACATCTTCACACTTTGACCGACCAAACGTTTTACAATCTTGTCACATGATGCTGGGTTCGATTGTCTGACTAACTGATTAACCTCTCAGCGGATGATTGCGCCTGCGATTGATTGGACATCATCCTTTCTTCATATTGCCTTGGGTGTCGGGTGAAATTGCACTGTGAGGCCAAGAGCTGCTATTTGTAGGTGAATGCTGGTGTTATAAAGATGGTGCAAAAGGGCAGACATAGTTTCAGGAATGGAGCGTATTTTTAGCTTGTCATCACTTATCACCGTTGTCTGTACCATCATCATTGCCGTTCTCATTACCAGTCCCATTGCTATGATCATAAGTATTCTGCAAAGACAGTTTAGTCAGTAAAAGTCCTTTACCAAAGAAGTTAAAGCTGTCTTTTGATACGGCTGCTCCGTTTTGGATAGCACTATCCAATAGCTTGAACCAATCTACGTCATAGTTTGTGAGCATGGCCCTAAGACTCGATAATCGCCGAGCGACTGTTTCAATTGGCTCAAATGGGAATCATGTTTCAGCTGCTGACTCCAATACCTGCATTTCATTGTCGAAATGAAAGCACACACAAAAAAGGAAAGAATGCAACATTTTTGGTGTCTCAAAACGCCTTCCAATTTCCCACATGAAGCTGGATGACTATAAATCCTGATCCCAGGCTTTGTAGATTCCCATGTCAAATGGCGATTTGGGTCGACTCGACTGGCATCCAACTTGGCGCCTCTGTTGTGCTTCCTGCAACATGTTCGCCTGCCCAGGGAAGGTGGACCTGCAGCAATGGAGTCATGCTGAATGACTAAAAGCAGATTCCTATAGATTTGGAAAACAACAAAAACAGCAACAACCAAAGGAGGGAATTCACTTCAACATGCTGTTTTGTAGAAACAATCTGTGTTGATAGTTTGATTCATGGAAAAGAAATTATGCTGAAACGATGCATTCAAAGTACATCAAAGTACCAAGAAAAAGACATTCGACTGGGATGCCGACTTCCGTCTTTGGGGCACGGCTCCATCTTGCCTCAGCCATCAGTCCCTGAATTTGGTCAATTGGATATTGACTTTTTAAATAAACAACTTTTGTTTATTTTTTGGACCTTGGACTCAACTTACCCCCTGAATACACCTTTACGAAATGCATACCACCGGCGACTTTTTTTTGTTTGAGGCTGCAACGTGTCCGAAGAGGGGCTGCTGGGGCTTGCCTGAAACATGGGTGAACGGAAGTGATTGGCCATCATTAAACCAAACAGATTCCTGCAACTGGAAAGAGCTTACCCTGGAACAAACTCGGAATGTCCTCATTGTTACCATGGATTTTTATCCGAAAATCTAAGGTTGATGAAAACCGGGTGACACCAAAATTGCACCTCATCACGAGAAATCGCTGGGAGCACTGGAAACCACACCATCTGCTCGGGTGGTGCCTTGGTCGTGGCAAGTGGTCAAATATATCGTTAACACATGCAAAACGTGAAGGAATCTTATTTTGAACTTATCAACTTATCTTGAGAGCACTTTCTGACCTCAACATACCAGGTTTGATTCATATTTTGACCTGCTACTTTCGAATGTTGCAAACACCTGGAACCGCCAACGTCTTGGGGTTTATGAAGTCTTTGCGAAGAACTTTCCTCCTAAAACTTGTCTTTGATAGATATACTTTCAGATTGAACACTGAAAAAATGGTTCTGATCCATTAGAAGAACATGAATCAAACTCTTAATCTATCCCCACTCCAGTAGAAATCATCTTGAAGCTTCAAACCTCCCAGTGAAACTCGCAAACTCTCAAGTTCAATGAGAACCGTGCCCGATCTTCCCGTGGCGCCTCATTCATAGTGCCTATTGCAGGATTCAACAGGTCCAGGTACTTTAGGAACATCTTCCCGCGAGATTGTGTCTCAAATGAGTAACTTGGATGTACAGTAGTAAAGTGGAGGATTGAAAACATTCAAGATGCCAAAGGTACAATCATATCAAGAGGATATAGTTTTGTATTCAATACGACTTGATCGATATCAGAAAAACGGTGAAAATATCCAGGATGAGCCTCCTGTTTGAAAAGATGTCAACTTAGAATCCACCATCCTTCAAAAATCCCAAATATGAGGCATGTTTCTGTCATGCCTTCGAGAGGATCAAGCAGAGAGATGGAAGTGCTTCGAGCCACAGTGGCTCAGAATCATCATATCCAACTACATGTACCCTCCGGTAAAGTAACATGGCAATGGAAAGTTCCCTTTTTTAGTTGGAAATACATCTTCAAATGGTCCAGTTTCCATTGCTACGTTGGCTTACTGGAGTGTATTCCAGGTTCAAATTCACAACATGAAAATGTAATTCGAATCTCAAAATCTTTTTCCACATAAACAATCTTCCGGTCAAAAAAGGGGGCCATCTTCCATGCACAATATGCATGTTCCCAACACACAAGATTGAAGACTAAATGAAAACCAAATTTCCTACTGTTGATTGCTGAAATCCTGCAGCACATGGGATGTATAAAACCGTGAAAAAAAATTGGATCAACTACCAACCTCAACTGGTTAGCCGGATTTCTTCCATCAACCGTATTTCAAAACGTTTCAAGAGTACTGAGACTGGATCGGGGATGGCGTACGTCACTAAGTCGTAGTGATGTGAAAGGCTGGAGAGGTCCCTGTCCTGGTGGCTCGGTTTCTCTTGACTTCAAAATTGCACGTCGAGAGCTGCAAGAATCGTTTGAACATCTAGCGATTTGGTAACAAACACCGAAAATAAAATCGGATGCGAGAGATAAAGATGCAATGCCTTTTGAATTTTATCTCTGACTATACCAAAAACTCATTGATTACGTTGATTAGTTTGAAAGATTTGAGCGTTTTCAAACGGAAAATCCTCAGAACTGAGTTGCAAAGGAAGATTGCGTCGATGTAGCATCGAAGATGACCTGGCACACTGAAAACTGCGAAACCAGTGTGGCGAAAACACGCCTCGTTCCCCATCAATTGGTTGTGACATGATTCCCAAACTGAGGAAACATGGGTAACAACGATGTCTTTTTGTAAACAAAATTTGGCCGAAACAGTGGTTTTCCCCACCATCCCCACCATCCACACCTATACAGGTTCCGCATCTGAGTCGTCACCGTGCCCCCGTGAAAGCGCGGCAGCTGCTCCATAGGCCTGGCTGGAATTCCACTCTGCAACCCCATCGGCCCAGTGGCAGCTATGTCTTTCCTAGTGAAACTTCCTGTCTTTCCTAGTGAAACTCCAAACAGAAGTGCTGAGTGCGACAGAAAAATCCCGCGCGATGTTTCTTTGTGGGGGGTGCATCTTCTCATTCCTGCATTTGGTGAAAAAAAGGTTCGCTACGATGCACGCTGGGAACCGACGCAACTTCTGCTGAACACACAGCTCAATGAAATCGTGGATCTTGTTACGCTCGGAGGATTACACCCTCTAGGGCTCTAGGCTTACACGACTCCACCTCATTAAAAAAAAGAAGTCAATGTCGATGGTGCAATTCCTAAAAGGTAGTTTAGTAAGGGGTCATTAAAAAGGTCTATCCACAGGACTTGAACTATCTGTAGAATGCAGTAAAACTCCAAGCATCTCAGATCAATTTAGGGAGGATTCCACTTGCTTTTCATCGCCCATTGGGAGTCACCAAACCCATGGCTTTTCTTCAGCATTGTTGGGGTTTTAAGACTCCAAATATCCCCAAAAAATACGTTTTCCACTCTCCAAATCTTCCCACCAGCTGTGGAAATTGCCTCAAGACCAGGATGCCACAATCGCCCAGATTCAACAAGGACACGGCATCCTCACGCTGTGAGGGTCATTTTTTTGGCACCAGATTTCTTGGGGAATTTTTCCACCCCGCCTGTTGAAGCTGACCCAAGAGGAGAGTACAACTTCCTTGAAATGGCCTCAAATGGACCGGTGGAACAAATGATTTTTTTAACAAAAAGTAGGTTCAGTTTTTGAGCATTTTCTATTTTCCATCATCAAAATCCATCAATTTTTTTTGAAGATAAAACGCTTTTATGGTGAAGATTGAGGGGAGCTTGTGGAATTCATGGAGCGTTTTCAGCATCAATCATGTATGTGCTTTTCTGAAAAGACTAAATATATGCCAAAGAACTCTCGAAATTCTTAATAACAAAGGGAGCGTTTGAAAATGTAAGTGAGAACAGTGCCTGAAACGGGAAGAACCTGGTTGCCCCGTCAAATCCACAGGATCTGTTTTTGATCCATCACACTAAGATCTGGGCTCTTGTCTCACGGCCTGTGATCAAATAAAAAGGCTCAAAGTGAAAGGTCAGTGAGATGGCCTTTTGCGGCACGCAGATTAAATTCCGCAATTTGGGTATCTTGGCAGTTTCCCAGCTTTCTTCAATCACATCAAAAAATGCCACAGTAAATTTCGGTGACAAATCTTCCAAACTTCCATTTTTTTTGGCTGTTTTTTTTCGGCAACAAAAATCAATCCCTTTAAAGCTATGAACCAACCGACCTCACACCTAAAAAACCCTGGCCTCAAAGGCCTCACTGGCCACACTGGGAAGATCTACACGTTGCAGACCTGTGGAGCGTGTCCTGCCAGAGGTGAAAAGGGGAAATTCACAGAGTTATAATACAAAACTTAGCCTCAACGGCGCATGAATCCAAATTCCAAGGCAGCAAAATTAGCATTGTTGAAGTACTACAAGTTTCTTCTGTTCATGTCGATTTATATTTCTATGCTCAACTTCCAATGACCGCCACCCCTGCACATCTCCTCATGCGCTCATGGACGTGTCTGAGCCTCTATGGCATCCCAGTCTTTTGGTCTATGGGGTAACTGTGGAAGGGCTGGAGGGTCGAACTTCCAGTCAGCAACAAAAAAAACCCTGAGTCTTGGAGGGACAGCTACTTCTGCCAGCCAACTCCAATCTGAGGTCCCAGTCAACGCTCGGGAAAATTGGCCAGCATCCACGCCCTTAGTTGGATGACAGGTGGCTTTTAAGTCGGTGAGGAATTCTGAGTGACTGAGTCGGTGAGGAATGGAAACGAATCCAAGGAGCATATTGACTATACATGAAAACAAATAAAACCACGACAAATGTCAGAAGGGACAGATTTGGTGCAGCTTCTGTTCCTCTCTTCCTGGGTGTCAATCATCTGCATCCCCTTGCCAGTGGATAGACTGGCATAAGGGATCGAAGTGCTCATTTTTGAACCGATGATTTCCTTTTTGAAGGGCATCATGGGCGGATGCATCTCAACCATGTTGGGCAACCCGAACGCGATCTGCCCAGCCCCCCACGCCATCCGCCAAACCGAAGGCTGAGAGGGACAAGGAAGCCTGTCGGACCGGCTTGGCGGATAGCAAATGAGTGGTGGTAGATTTGGAAACGGAAAGGAAAGGATTTCAATACAAACGCAAACAAACAAAGATGTAAATAATATTTGTATCTAAATATGTATATATATATATATCTGTATTTCCAAACCCACACAAAAGCCATAAATTCTTATTGTTCGAAGAAACACCAGCGAACGGGTGGCCACCGGTGAAGCCGGTGGAACATCTCCAATTTGAGCCGAGGTGCAAAGAAGGCATCTTCGCCGGAGCCCGCCTGGCAAAAACAAAGCGGTGAAACTGCCCATGTGAACAGTGATCAAAACGCTGGTTACATTCCATTATACGGGTTGGTTGATAGGGATAGAATGGCTATTGTAAAACTTATGTAAATGGATCTGGACGGGTTTTGGTCGCTGCTTGCGATCCTTGCACACATGACCCTGCTGACGTCTTGACTTGAGGGATGACGCTTGGTAGAGACATTTTTTCTGGATTTTTCCACCAAGTTGGAAACACCCTAAAATGGCTTGCGGGAATTTTGCAAGTTTAAGGGCCTGTGCAGGTGTGACGTCAAACCTATAGCAGACGGAATGATGTTTGAAGGTTAATCCCATGACGCAGCTGAATGACTCAGAGTCCTTGGATTGTACAAGTGACCCTATGATTACACACCAGTTACACCTTTACCATATCAATGCTGCCCGGTGTAAAAACTATGACAATTACCCAACAAAGTATCTTGAAATTCATTTCCTTTTATCAAGTCAGCAACCCTTTACCCTCAACAGCCATCTTTGCCGCAGGTTGGCAGCCTTTGGGATGCAGCCAGCACCCAAAGCCAACTGCAACCTGGAAGAAGCAGTACAACCGATGGGGGAAGATTCGCCATGAACTCATGGATGGTAGTGAAATTATTGTAGAGAAAGGGGAAGCATGTAAGAAATCACAACTGGTACTAAAGGTGATTTAGATTGAACAACAAAGTTGATTCAGGAGTGTTGTGCAAGTGGAAAGACCATCTCTGTGTGAAAGAACGTTGATTGTTGTCAAGTCTCAGTATAACTTGGCCAAAAGTGAAGTGCAATAAATGGCAGCATAAACTATCGGAAGCGCTATGGTGTCGCGAAGTGGTACTGTAGCTGTTGCTTCTAGCTGTTCAATGACATGCAGGGCTGTCACAAGGAAAGAATCCCCAAATATCACCATCTCATCGCGCCTGTGGCTTGAAGCGAAATGCCTACATTGAAACAGAACATGGCCACAGCACCATCCAGCTGGTACCCAACAAAAGGAGCTACAGTTGGTGAGATTCACAAGCTTAAAAAGTCAGACTTCATCATGTTCAAGATCATGACAGCAAAGGAATTTGGGCACAACGAAGTAGGACATCAAACAGTTCCCAAATGGCAGGACAGGCAGGACATCGTCCCACTCATTTCATTGCTTTTCCCTCAAATCACCACACCTCGCTCGACAGAAAGTGGAGGAGACAGCACCTAGACAGGTTGGCAAAAAGAACGGCTTGATGGACTAACATCCGACATGTACCACTTGGTATTACTTTGAAAAACACGGTAGAAGAATTGATGAGAGATTCGCAATATTACCTGCTTAACAGGATTTTGGCATGCAAAAACAACAAGGTGATGTCTTAGAATTCCGACTCCAAATTGCTTTCAACATCTTACAACAAAAAAGATTGTTTTCTATCAAACACATCCTATAGGACCAACTTCTCAAACACTTTTCTATCAAAAGAATGTTTCTATAGGATTGACCTCACACCCTATAGGACCAGTCCGCCACCATTTTTGTTGATCAACCTCCAACTGAACGAAGCTGGGTGAAGGCCATGGCACCTTAGTGATTAGACATGTTCCCAGAAATTCCTTGGAATTTGTGAACAAGCATCCTTGAACAATTCAACCCACATGTGGGGAAAAACGCATTATCTATTTTTTCTTTTGAAAGAAGACAACCCTTCCAGGGATTTTGGACATTCACCCTGCTGTTGTTGGAAGCAGCAACTCCAATTTCGTCGTTTCTCCCAGCTTTTTGGTAGGAACACTTTGGCTGCTTCCCAGGTGGATTTCAGGCACTAGAGAGATTTTTGCTTGAACCACGGAAATTGAATCCATTCAGTTCATCCAAATTGACTGAATTTGCCTTTTCACACTTCTTTCATGCTGTCAATCCTTTGGTCCAAATGATCGTCGCTGAATTCTCCAGGGAAGGTCCACGTAACAAACTGGAAAGGTTAGAAACATCCTCTGTAGCTTTGGTTTTACCCAATGTCTTGGGAATTCCAAAGTCGCCTGAATCAGGTTTTTCGCTGTGAAACTTCCCCACTTTCTATACTAAAAGCGTCAAGGTGGGCAAAAACGACTTGACGCGTCGTGGATCTGTAGATATCAAATGCTAGGAACATTGGAAGAACAGATTTCTTTTGGTGACCAAAAAACATCTCCAAAGGTAAAGTGTCATGATAAGTTTTGCTTTCGCAAGTCTTCTAACTCATTCATATGGATGTCTTGAGTCCAAGGATATCCCACTTTCTTGATAAACATTTGAAATGCGATATTTTGATTTCTTCGTGAATATCACCATGTCAGTCAGTGGCTAGATGGCTCTTGAGTTTGAGGGTTTCAGATTCTAGGCAAATCCTTGAAGGACAATCCCTTTCACAATAGATTCTTAGAAAACCAACATCATCAACTACAAAACTAGCCAGTGACTGCTCTGGTAATGGGGAATTCACAAAAAATCGGGTGGTTCCATACGCAATTTCGACATGTCTCAACACTTCGTCGCCTACTGAGAGTCCACACAATGTGAAGCTGGTGGCATGGAAGATGTGAAAAAACTCAGATTTGATTCAACTAGCTGTGCAATCTGCAGTCTGTTGTCTTTATCCATTCACCTTCTTTTTGGAAGAATGACCCACAGGATATTTGTCATTCACTTCTTGTGATTTTTCGTAACTGCTCTCTTTATTTGGACGTAAAAATCGTCTTGCTTGGCGTATTCTTTTGCAGGTTGCCTCGACTCATGGACCCTTGAGCCTGAATTTTTGAAACGGCACAAAAAGGCGGTACCAGTTGAACATTAGTCAATATGTGAAAAAAACTTTTTCCACAAAGCTTTGGGGCTAAACATGCAAAAACATGTCAACGAAACGAGAGAACATGACCTATTCTAGCTTTGGTTGGATACTAAACGTTCTTCATTGGCGGCAAAAAAACACAATCTTTCAGTGCCTTTACACACTGATTTGCAACATGTTCATTTTTGAACAATTCTATTTCACCCTCAATCTCCGCAAGGTTAGGTAAATAGGCACAGTGCGTCTTTTTCTTTGGAAGACCAGCAAGTTGCAATACCACCTTCTCGCAACGTTCTCTCACTTCCAGACCTCAGAACAAAAACGGCATCCACTCTGCTTCAACCGGGGTGGGTTTCGTAGGGCAAAAACAAACAACCAAGTCACCATAGAGTGACGATGAAATGCAAGCATTACTAGGCAATCAGCGGATCAATCCTTGAAAGCACCACCCACCTGAATTATCACCGACACTGAACTAAGATCATTGTGGGCGGTGTGTTGATAGGAATCTAAATACTGATTTGGTTATAAAATCTGGTTCCGCAAAAATGGTCACATGCTATGAGGAGGTTGATGGATGATTGACGCCACACCTCCCGGTGGCTAGTTGACGACTGGAATCGATTTCATGGGCGATTTGATCATCCCAGGTAATAGAGCGTAGTGTTTTGATACCCTACACAAAACTCTATGTATTACTACATCTTGCTTAGTATATAAACATATTACTATACATACAACTATATAACCATATATAAAACCAGGTATGCATCTGTACAACTACAACACCTAGATCCATATACATATACGTATACAATTATATAGAACTATATGACTCTCACTATATTAAAACTCAAACAACCACGAAGGCCCCTGCCAGTCACTCCTTCAATTTGCTTCCCGTGGCATCCTGACGCTGCGAATCTCAGCGGAGCCGTCAGCATTGATGACGCACTGGGAATGCATCTTGACCTCGGTCGATGTCTGGCTGCTGCTCTTGGGATGCAAAAAAACATCCCAAACATCAAATCTGAAAAAAACAAAACATCTGGCCTTTTGAATACAATTTCTATACTTCAGGATGGCAAAGCAAGTCTTGGGGTGATATACTCGGCAAATCCTGCTTCGCATCTAGATTTATCCCCATCCCACAAAGGACCAAACCACCAAAAGTGAAGATTGGTTGGTTATTAGAAATCCGTACATATTTTTTGTTTCAACTACTCCTTCTACAACTGGGCCAGCATAATCCACCAGATCTTTTGATCACCTCTCAAGTCAATCTCAGCTGAGTTCCACTGACACCTTTCCATCCTGGCTGCATCCATTCCCACCTCACACTTTTGGTACACTAAAACCGGTGCCGGCACCAGCTCCACCCATCCCTCCATGGAGTGATAAAGTATCATTTTTGTTTTCCATCAACTGAAGTAAGTTGATTCTGGAAAAACTGAGCCAAGAGTTGCTTTCCTCAAATCTCTTTACATTGGATTCTTTTCCTTGCAGTTTGAGTAGACACTAAGCGCATTCACGACTTCCAGTCGTCCCAGTCGATCTTCATGGCATCCTGACAGATCACCAAACAATCCATGGCTTGATGGATGTTTCATTGTTCAACCAGGAATTTGAAGATAACATACCTTCAACGAAGATCACAGCTTGTAAATGATAAATGTATCTCTTGACAACAAGGGATTTCCCAGCCAGCTATCTTTGTTTATTGGAGGTTAACTTTCCTACAAAATGTTACACATGAAATTCTTATCCCACGTGCCTGGTATCACTGTTGTAGGCCCTCACTTCACACCAACAAAACCAGCTCATCCTCAATATGTAAAAGTGGAAAAAACACATCTCCCAAAACATCACAAGTATGAACTACTGTTGAAGGAAGAAATCCTGCACCAGTTGATATGTAGTTCATCCCATTATTTACAAGGTTTATATATCGTGGCAAAGGATTTCTTCCATCAATAGTATCACAACAAAATATCATTGAAATATCACCAAACATCATAAAACATCATCTTCCAAAACATCATCAAACTCACCATTTTTTCATCTGCAACTGGAGCTGCCTGGAGATTTGGCAGCTGCCTTGGCTGCATTCGTGGTGGTAAATCCTGGCTCCGTTTTCTCGGAAGCCAATGGCGGCTTCAAGAAGTGGCCATACCAAAAAGGAAGTATATGGTGGAGTTTTGGAAATCATCATATTTCGATATATTCTAGTTGGTCATTTCAACCCACTCAAATTGGACCATTTCCCCAGGCAGGGGTGAAAAAAAAAATCATTTTTCAATTTACTATTCACGCATCTGTTTTTTTTGGGGAAGCAGGTTGGAATTTAATCCTTACCTCCAAAAGGAACAGTTTGCGCTAGGATCAGTACGGCATTTTTTAGTAGAGGTTAGCTTCAACCTGCCTTAGTGAATCATGAAGTATTTCACCAACTTCCAAATTCCAGAAGGAAGGCTAACATTTTGGAAGGTTTTTTTGATCGGCTCTTCTTCCTCAAAAACTCAACAATTTCACTGTTTTGGAAAGGTGTTTTTCCATCACCCCGCGTTGACACTTTGCCCCCTGAGGACACTTTCGGGTTGTTCGGCACCTTGGTTGGCACATTGTAGAACTCTTGGTGAAGCTTATCCTGCTGGCGTCGGGGAGGGTGAACTGGAAAAACACCAACCTTCTCAAAGTGAGAGGAAAACAGGATCAAAGAAGCAAATGGCTAAGATATCAATACTAAGGAATGAATTATTGGTATATTCTGATCTTGCTAGCTCAACATAGTTCAAAGTCCCATCACTCTGACATTCTTCGTCACAGCACATTTTGGGATAAAATAGAAGCAATGGAGATGAGAAGCTTTGCTCTGTTCCGCACCGCAAAGCATACTTTGTACATTCTCAAATCTGGAAGTATCTTCCCGCTTCAAATGCGAAAAATGAACATTTATGATTAAGTCAGTTGGCCATGACTATGGCTTGGAAGCGATTGAAAATACTGAAACACATCATGAGTGTAGTTGACTCAGTTGACCACTAGTAATCACACTCTTGGGGTAACATCATCTTCCAGATTCTGAGATCAGGGTGATACAAAAATCCGTTGCACAACTTGAAGTAGACTCGAAATTCACTTTCTCATTCACACCAAGCAAAAGGCAACCTTGCAAAATTTCAAAGTATCCTGTTAGAATCTAAATCACTGAAACAACCAGGGAACTTGCTTTTAAACATCGACCTTTATATTGGTATTTTTGTGCCATCAGCGTTCGTTGTGAAATCCAAGTGGATTCCGTGGGAGCTCTCCGAGTTGAACTCAATGAAAGGGCCGTGTCCATCGTCGTCTTCTGAGAAAGGGAGGGAAACCTGGTTCCACGCTCCACTCTGGTTGACTCCAAGCCATTCCGTAGACCTGAAACAACCCAATGGTAGTAGGCTTGAGCCGAGGCGATTGAGATGCTTCAGATGACTTCTTTTTTTTTCCAGGATCTGCTTTTGAAAGTATGTCATGAAATTTTGCTTGGTAAAGAGGAAACCCCTCAAAATTCCCATATGTTTCCATTGTTTGATTTCCCCCAAAATGGGTTAGTTTAATGATCCCTGTTGTAGCAACACCCATTTTTGGAAGATTGAAACTGCCGTCCAAGTAACCCAGCCCTCCGGATCAGTGAGTCGAGAGATGTCCTGATTCGACTGGAAGGAAATCATTTCCCCAAAACGTAGGGTTTGACGATAGCTCATGACTTATGATTGTCTAGTTGGTTGTTTCAACCCTTCCTAAGAAGTATTTTACGAATGCGCACCATCTACACCCAAAAAAATCAAAGAAAACATCCTTTTGAAATCAAGAACTTACAAAATCATCAGGATTTTCAAGAAAATGCACAGCAAAAAATACAAAGCCATGGGTTTCTTCGAAGGTCATCATGTCATCATCTTCACCTGAATCTTTGCCATTCCAAGTCACTGGCTTCCAAGGTCCTGCTGCCTGACACCATGGCAGGTTGGAGAGGAAGATGCACCCCCGAAGACTGACATGACTATTTGAAGATGTATCTTTTTTTTTAAACATGGTGATTTTCCATTGGCATGTTAGTTTTCTGGAGCGTATTTTTTTCTTGGTTTGAATTGTCACATTTTTTGTTTCCTTTGTAGTACTATTTTGATTTGTTTTGATTTCCAGTTTTTAGGACTTGTCTCTGCATCTCCACAAAAATTTGACATGAACCTTGAAACCTTTGCTTTGGGAAAGGAGAACCATGGCATGACCTATCCTATTTTCAAACTTATCGAGTGTACCTTCATCATGGCAAGACCTATCATCCTATTTTGTTGTCTTGGGATACCTGACTCAAAACCCACCCTAAAAACAACTCAAATGAATCAAACGTGTACATCCTTCTCGTTTGTTGGGTGGTGAATGTTTCCCAAGATCCATAAGGGTGGTCCAATCTGCAGCATTTTTCCCGCCTTATAGAGCCCACCCAAATGGCAAGGAGGCTCCTTCATCTTTGTGGCTTCTTTTTGACTCAACTTCTCATCCACCTGATCCACGAGGGTTGCATTTCCACCAGCATCAACTTTACATAAGGGCCCTGTAAACAATGGTGCCTTCACAAGGTGCTTTTTAGAAGATGTTTTTTTTTGAAAACATGGTTTCAGGTAAAACACCTCACTCCACATGGGCAGATTCTCTTTCGAAAAAAACAAAACAATCGGCGGTGAAACAAGTCATGTAAGGTGAGGATGGTGAGTCGGTACAGTCGAATCAAGCGAAAAGAACAAACAACACATAGAAAAATATACATCCCAATTAAACCCCCCATTGAACCCTATTGAAACCTATTCCCTTGAGACACACATGAAAGGCCCACATTAAAGAAACATCAGATTCACCATATAAACAATTAGCATAGAGTCATGGAGTAACTAATCTTTTGTATCAACTGGTTTGCTGGATGTTGATGCATCAACTGCTTGACCTATGGAATTTGTCCACTGTGGCACCTGTGGATGCTTCTTGCCATTCTCCTGCACCCATCGCCACTGGAGCTCTCCATCTGTTGGCCAACTACAAGTACCTGAGCTGCTGGTGATCATGATCTTCTGCAACAAAATGCAACATGATGTTGTCAAGTTGTTCTAAGCCAACAAGAAAAAGAAGTCCTTAAATTTTTTTGTTGGAGAGACATGAAGAACAATTCTGTTCCATCCCACCATGTCCAGGTGCCAACTCTTTAGCTTCAAGCTCCATGAACCGATTCGAAGTTTACTCAATCTGAGGCACCAAGCTTTATGCAGCCATGATACCCCAACTGAAACCACCAAAACCGGTATTGTATCTCTCAACTTCAAAGACCTCCAACAACCTCCGCAGGAAAGTTGAGCCAATAGAAAGTCGCACAAGATATGTCATGAGCTTCGCTTCCAGCGTTTTTGAAGAAGTAAAACATGGAAACATTCACCACATAAGCATCTTATAGCTTGTAGTATGCCCAACAAAATCAATGTCACTTTCAAACACATACCTCGTCCAGAAGTCGTGCTTCAGTAACGTTCAGTTTAAAATGACCCTGAAGCATCATCGTTTTCAACATCCCAGTTTTTGAAACGGCAGCTGTATCTAGTAAGAAGATTCCTAAAAGTTCCATAGACGTTTTTCAGGTAAAATGACAACCATTTTGATCTTACGGCTCTAATGTTGGATAGACCGACCTCGTCCTTGCAGAACCACGATCTGCTAAGGCAGCCTGGTGGTGGTGTCCGTTTTGCATCGTTTCTGCAGAAATATCACATACAATGTCACCATTTAGTCGCGGTTAAACCCCGTCCTTCAAGGAAATTGAAGAACATACCCTGAAAAAATGACCCCAGATGACTTTGGTTCCCTATATTTCATCAAGCTGAAGGGCGAAGGGCTTAACAACAATTCTGAAGAGCCATGGTTTCGTCGCATGTAGCCATGTGAACTAGTGGCTTTTTATTGATCATGGACATCGGGCACCATCGACGTGGAATAATGAACCCACCTCATAGGGATACCGATTATGAATAAACATGATGATGAGAAGGATTAAACAAATTCCGACTGAACAAACAATTTTCCAGATCCACTTCCATAGATTTTAGCCAACAAAAAAAGTCTCCCCCTAAAAGGTCTGGGAGATCCCTAGTCGCCTCTGTTGGAACCAACTTCAAGCCGGTCTCAGAGGCCATCTTCATATCTCTCACACGTGCAGCATCTCAGCAGGAGGATGGCAAACAGCAGCTCAACAGCTGAGATTTGATTTTAGGATAAATCTGATGGTTTGTTTTATCCGGCAAGTCTGAAGCAATTCTGGGTCGGTAGTAAGAAAGACCTCATATCTTGGCGTGATCTTATGTATATTCTTCTTTGCGATTTCGTGAAGGCTCATGAGTTTCTGAGTCCTGAAAATGAAACCTGATAAAAGGAGACGTTCGAAGTGCAACCTCATCTCAGATTGAAATTTTGTTGGGCTTCAGACCAAAAGGAAGAAGATTCGGAATACTCAAAACGTATTGTTAAACATCCGCAATCAACTCCAAAAAACATAGCCACCCAAAAAACTGCCATCCAAAAACAGAAAAACGCATTCTCGCAAACAACAACTTCTTTGTGGCAACTCCACAGAGTGCATGTAACCCTCGAAGCCTTGCCGGCTCATTCGTTTGACCCAAACGAGAACCAACCGCAAACGACCCCGCAAGACGTCGTCATGCTTGCCGCGTTGCGTTCATCGTTCCGGAGAATCGCACGGAGCTCCGCCCAGGTTCGGTGAGCCTGGCCGATGATACACATGATGGTGGTGTCGCTAAAAGTCAACCGCGGCCGGTTGAAAGTGAGGTTCTCCCTCCTTCTGAAGAGACTTCTGATACATCAAATCATGTTTCTTGCGGATTGATCTACTTTTCAGATGGAATCCAAATGATTCTTGGATGGTTTTGACTCAACAGTTTTGGATTCTTCATACCATTTTGGTCACACTTGCGAGATGATATTCAATTTCATCATGAATCATAATTAAACCATCCCAACAAAAACCAACAATACTGCGTAAAGCCAATGATATTTGAATCTGAACCAAAACCCATCTAAGTTCGCATCGTAACCAGCTGATGAATGATCTCTCTCTCGGCCTGAAGCCGACCCTTGGACATAGCTTTGCGAATGCCATCCACCAAGGCTTCTTTGGCACGTTCCTGGAGTCCAGCCTGGGAGGATTTTGCTTGGGCCCCCGTGGAGTGATTTTTCAACTCCAATTTGGTGGTGCTTCAGTGCATCGGAAGCACCAGACCAGTTGGATGGCTAGATATTGGAAGATTGAATGTGGCGAATTCAGACAAAACTGTTGACAGACTCACAAACTCATCTGATGTGTTAAGAGACGCTCATCAACAGAATTAAAAATGTTTGGTATTACTTTTGCAATTTTCAAAACTGCATTGGATTGGTGGTGGAATATAACCCCCCCTTTCTGCCGCGCCTTCGCTAGGTCCAACTTGAAGGTGCTTTGTTGTGCCCGCAGTTGCAACTCGTGACCTCTGGAAGGTGCAACTCTATGGGCAATCCTCAAAGGAACTTCCTTCTTGACTTCTTATGACGTATGAAACAGAAATTTACCAAGTCTAGAACGTGGCACATCATTTGGAAGTATGGCATCCCTGATTAGGAGACATCATCCTCATCATTGTCTTCGAGCCAGGACCCACTTTTACCGCACAGGGTTGAGCTGGAGATGTTCAAGATGTTCAAAACCACCACCCCAGTGAAAACTAAACATATCCTACCATGTCATCAACCAGAGTCACGAGTGATCTGCATCCCAAGAAACCTAAGATGGAAGTAAGAAAAAGATGATCACCCAACTTCAGAATCTCCGCTTCAGAAACGGGAGAAATAGATGAGCTGCCATCCATTTCCCCGGCACCTATGATCGAGACTTCCTTGAGGGTCTGGAAAACCACACCGCGCAGTTGTTTTGCCTCGAGGAAGGGGTATGTTTTATGGCCCTTTTTCACAAGATCAATACCAACTCCAGAAAATGAGGTACACTCTTCTTTAAGGTAAAATAGCACCATAATTTGAAAGTAAATTATGGTCCAAACCTTCCTGACAGGTGTAATGTTGGTGGAAGGGTAAATCAACAATTCTGAAAGAAACCTTTCAAGATCCGTTCACTAGAATTCTCATCAGTCAAACATGGCCTGCGACGGAACTTGTCCGAAAAAACATCGTTTTGAGGGGCAAAAACCCCACTCTTTTCCAACTCCGAAGCATCCATTGGTAATTTCCACAAGGGCTCCGGACATCTTTGGTGGAAGTCTGGAGAACCGGAAAACTTCGTTCCACCGGTGTCAAATCTGTTTCATCCTGGCATGTCCACAACCACATAAGACTCACCAACCTTGTCTGTGCCAGTTAGTGGTACCATTTCACCATTTCACCGATCTGAAATAGAAGCATGATTGGGCGCCTGTCCTGATTCTAAAACTATTCTGTCTTCCCTCTTTTTGAAGCTGACACTTGGGGGTAGCCATTCAAGCCCAGTCAGTGGTCATTCTGTGGAAAACCGAATCAAAAGAACTTTCCTAACTGAAAAATGCCACCAGAAGGAAGACTTGTGAAAAGTCCTAACATGTCCAACCTGAAACAATTACCTTCCTAAAAATTAATGTTCGCCTCCTTAAAATAGATCGAGAGTCAAAAGGGAAGGATAGTATCTAAAACCCCATTTTTCAGGGGTAAGCTGCGTATCATCAAATGCCTCTTTAAAGTTGGATGAGTACAAATTTAGATGAGACAAAATCCCTGAAGACAACAACAACCATCTGCACAAATGTGGCATATACATATGACATAACATACATATTCAACTTATGACACAAATTCTAGAAACAGCATCATCGTTATCATCATCAGCAGCATTGCATCGACAATATATATATATACATATCTCTATGTATATATATATGTATGTATTCATATACATATATACATTCTATAGATATTCGACGCACACCAACAAACATATCAAACACATGCCATCCATCTCATACATAATCATACCTTTTCTGTTCAACTCACCTTTTTTTTTTTTCCACCTGCGAGGCCACTGCTATTGCTAACTTCTCAGCGTAGAGCAGCAGCACCATGTTGAGCTGCTTTTCACCTTGGTGGTCCAGGTGTTTCCTATGAAAACCATGCTTAGACCGGGTACACCATCTTCAATTCCCACAAAACAGCTCAAAATATGGCCTGCCACATGGAATTTGCGGCCCCCCAAAAGTTACACCGCATCTTGAAAAATCGCAAATTACATGTTTCAACGATATGTACAACTGTCAGCAAACATCGCATTGGCCAAAAAAGCAGAATACAACCACCCGGTATCAGCATGGCATTTTCCATTTGAATCTTCATTTGTGCAGTGAATTGCTTGAAGAATCTCTCCTGCATCTACTCCCTTTGCATGGATGTCTACAGTGCTTCTTTACTGCTTTCCAGATCATGTCCCCTATCTTGACTCTTCGCAAAAGAACTGGTCCATCCATCCTTGCCTGAACCGGCGCGCTGCAATAGGACCACTTCGCAAACACCCTTGAGGTTCTCGCCGTACCTCACGTCACTATGGAGATGTGATGATGGTTGAATCTTTAGTCATGTTCCAACCAGAAATCTTCCCAAAGCATCAGTAAATCTTGAGAATCGTCTCTTGAAAAATGATCACTTGCAACAAACGATGTGCGATCCTGTGACTCCAAGTACCTTAGTGCTTTCTGAATCAAAACTCTCATGTGGTGTCATTGGTTGATGCTATTGTACTCAGCAAAATCCGGTGTGCACACCCAAACATATAAAGCATTATAAAACACAATGTTAAGTGTTTCGATCTTCCCCAACCTCCCCCAAAAAACTTGTAAGTTTCAATGTTCAGCTTATTTAGGACAACTTTCTTTTCCCAAACGAAACCCTTCACAGTTGGCCCAAATCTGACTTTCGCCTCTGATGAAGCTGTGCTTCAATATCCACGAAGGGTCGAACTTCACCCAAGTCACCTGAGAGTTACAATGGTGGAATGTCACTTGGTATGTCTGAGTGGTCGGGAACCACCCCCAGTTGGACCAGTTGGAATATTGGTCAACAAAGTTGTGGTCTTCTATATCTACTGGTGAAATTGAACACATGTTTGGAAGCTATCAGCTTTATATTCTTCAAATGCTTTTGGGGAGTCGATTTTGGAAGTGTTTTCATCGTTGCCCTTATAGTGTCTACATGGTTTCTCCAATAAATTACCCAAGTGGAGCAACTCCTGGAAGGGATGCAATTCAAACGTTCCTGGTTCCTCAAACCTTTTCTCCAAAGACACGTCCAACATTAAAGGGATTTGGTCATTGTCAACAAAAAAAGGCTGATTATGCGATTTCGTGTCCTATCGCAGTTGAGGTCCCTGAAGGCCTTCCCGTCACAGCTGAGGTTTCCCTTCCCGATGCGCGTCCACCAAGTTGCCAAAGAGGAGGCGCGGCATGCGCAAGCGCCGGCGGTTCCGCCGGCGCTCGGTGGCCTCTCAATTGGTGGGTGTAACAAGGTAAGGGGCCTCTAAAATTCATGGGGTTTGGTTTAGAACGAACCGTTTCCTACACAGAAATTAGATGAACCTGGTCTCTTCAGGGTAAGGAGCAAGCAGGTCTCTTAGATTCTGAAGAATACCCAGGGTTTTTGGGTATTTTGCCAAGTTTTGTTTGGTCGAAACAACGCTTTGATGTCTTATGTGAGAGCGCATACTTCAACATCATGCACCACCTCCGCATAAAATTTGTTACCTGGTGCCCATCTGTAGCAAGGTGCCATGGGTCATTTGCGAATCAACCTTAACTTTGATAGAAAACGTTCAATGGAGTTAAATGAATGAACATTCTTCATTGCGAATCTTTGCACTTTTCATATTTTTGCTCAAAAGAAAGTTAGTTTCTTGCATGTTAAATGGACAATTAAACCTTAGATTTGAACAAACCACTTTCACCAATCTTCATCCTTAAATATTTTTTGTGTTCTTCAGCTATAAAAATTTGCTTATTTTTTTGTTGAAGACCTGATGTCAGGAAATGATGAACCCAAATTTATGAACCCTGATTATATTCTGGGAACCCATCATGGTCACTCCATTTATCCTTCCCGCCGGGATTTTTTCACACAACCAGCTCGATGACCTCGTTGACATTTAGCTGGTTGCCAGTAGAGGTCAAGCCATCTGTCACCTTAAACGGGTGATGAAAGTATGAATTTACCAAAACCAACATTCTCTGAGTTTATTCCCAAAAGACGAACATCTTCGGAGTAATGGAAAGAACGTGTTTATGGAGAGAAAAAGGTAAAGATTCCATTTTCATCCATTTTCAACAACCATGACCTGCAACTTCAAAGCTGACAACGTTAACAAACAAACACACCAATTCGGAAGTTTTTTGTCGCTGCCTCACCAAAGGCAGTACCAATGGCTGCCACTGGCTTCACAATGGTTCCCACAGCACCTTTTGCAAGGCCTCAGTAGAAAACCTCTAGTTGGATCATCATTTTTTTTTAAAAAGTGACTTACAACAAACCACAATAAACTCATGTAAATCAAGAGGGAGATATTCATCATTGGCATCTTTTTAAAGATCTTCTGATTGGTATAATTAATCATCCAAGTAGTTTCTTTCATATTTGACGTGGGTTTGGATGCAAATTGTGAAGCCTTATTGGAACACCAGAGATGTTTTTGACAAAATTTTTCCCCATGAAACATGTGATGAAACTCAACAAACACGTCCATTTACCCTTTGAACATCAAATGATCAAGACTTTCCAATGCAATTTCCGCTGGTTAAACCAAAGCACCTGTGGTAAAACCAAAGAAACCATCCTTCTTTGCGCCTTCCACGGGCTTCTTGAAGACATCGAAAAGGCCCTCGGCACCTGTTTTTCCAACTTCGGTTGGTTAAACATATCTGCATGGTTCGCAACCATCCCATCCATGAGGTGAGTGAATGAATTACAAAATTAGAAAAAAAACAACTCTTAATGGTTTGGGACATCAACATCTTCCCTGACATGTAGGTTGAACATGAGGCAAATGTTGATATATAGAGATAAACTTATCGAATAAATATTGCCTCTGCATACACCAAAAAAAACTTACATCCCCCCCAAAAAAACAACATGGAACCGCAAAGATTCAACCTTCACCATGATTTTCTCCACACATTTTTCACTGTCCAACCTTCCATCAAACTCTTTCCAGCAGCACTGAAACCCTGGTGAGCTCCTTGAATCTGGCCTTTTGGCGCTCCTTGATGCTATCAAACCAAGGATGGTTGCTGCTATCATGGTAGCGACTTAATGATGATGATGATGATGATGATGATGATGATGATGATGATGATGATGATGATGATGATGATTATGAAATACGTCAGGTGATCCCTTTTTTGGTGCACTTTTGTTGTTTGCCATGGAATCACATGTGGAGCATCTTGGATTTCCACTATCTGCAGTCCAAATTACGATTCTTCCGTTCAATGAACTCTTCGTCCATGGTGAGGTTCCTGTGATCCCAGTGGCATCCCCGGCGTGGGAATCCCGTGATCCTAGTTGGATGACTAGAGGTGCATTCTTGTTACATATGTGGGCACACCTCAATTTCCAGAACAACCCCCAAAAAACGGTGATTGAATTTTGAACGAAACCCCAGGCAAAATTCACAGCAACACTTCCTGGATGAAAACAAACTTTGGTGAGTTGAAACCGTTTTAAGTCCTGGATGTGGACTCCGCAACAAATATGATGCACCCAACCATTGGCACCTAAAATTGCTGATTCTTCCCCCCACATGCTAAATGCTACAGCTCAAACTTTTTCAATACGTCATAATTCTCCTAATGCCTGAAGACCTTTCGTTTTAATAGGAATTTACACTTAAGAAACCCCCTTTCCCAAGGTTTTTTGGCCGCCTCAACATGGAAACTGCTCCATCGGTGACATCCGTCAAACGGTCGCCAACCAAGGCGACAGCAGCACCACCCAACTTCAAAGGCGCTTTGGGCAAGTTTAACAAAGAACTCTTACCTCAGCCATGTGACTAACAGCAAGTTTTCCCCTGAAAATAAGCGCTTTGCCAAAACAAAAAGGAAATTCATCGACTCCAACGATTGATTTCCAAAGCTTTTGCTGTGAGTTTCGAAGGGGTAAATGCACTGATGGAAAAGGTCAGACCCGGCTTGACAAGGCCCGTTCTCGATTCTCGATTCTCAATTCGCGATGGATACTTCTCCTTTCTCGATTCCCGATTCTCGATTTTTGATTCTCGAGTCTCGATTCTCGATTCGTGGTTCTCGAATCTATACTTTCGATTCTCGCATCCGGGTTTTCGATTGCCATTTTAATTTTTTCTCGGCACCACTGACCTTGACATCGATGCCGGAGCCTGTGATACTTTCGCGTCAAAAGTGAAAGGCTTGGCGGCTTGGTTTTGCCACCACAGACTTACTTGCAACATGCCGCGAGCTGTAACACGTTCGTGTCAGAGGCGATAGCTTGGTACTGCCACCACAGACATGCACGATGCCCCAAGCTGTAACGTGTCAGAAATGATTTTCGATTCTCGATTTTTGATTCCCAAGTCTCGACTCTGCAGAATAAAGCCATTTTTGTGCGGGCACCCTTGTCAAGCCAATCCCCAAAAAGTAGCTGTAAGGGTTTTTAGAATGTTTTGAAGGCATGTTTCTGGAGATTCAGGAATTGAGAAATGGCGGGGTAAGGGGACAGCAAACGCAGCAACAGATATTTGCCATGGTGCCTAAAAGGGAGGCCACATGTGACAAAATGGAGGTGGTGTAGTCACTGAGGATTGCCGTGGCATAGTCCTGGGAATCAATCAATCTTGTTTTCGATGATGATGCTGCTGCTGCTGCTGATGATGATGATGATGATGATGATGATGGTGGTGATGTAGCACCTCTCAGTCTTGACAAGAATCATATCTTGTGCATCACCGCAGCAAGAAACAAACAAATTGCTTCAGTGCTTCTTGCTCCACAACGGGACAGTCCTGCAGAGATCCACGATGTGGTACCAACTCTCGGGATGGCAAGGCCAAGGACACCTCGTATTGTTGTGACATGGCTGCAATTCAGATGGTATCGATCTCCTTGCAGAATTCACGTCAAACCTACATCTCTTGCAGCAAAGCAACAAACTTCTTGACTTTTTGCAAGCTACTAATATCTGACAAAAAATGCCCAACGCATCCTTTTCTTCTTGGTGACTTGATTATGCAGACTGAGTGACACCATCGAGGGTGAAGTAATTGCTGAAGGAGAAGACACGCAAAGCCTTGATATCCGACGTCTCACAACAACAAAGCCACCAAAAAATTGGTCCCTTCTTCGTTACTTCTCATTTTCTCCGGCTTCAATTTGAAAATGGGGGCCCGGGAGTTCCTTGAAAACCAGTTCACTTTTCACTGAACCATTATTGGAGGAAGAGTAGATTAACTATTTATCTGAAGGTGGTACCCATTTTTAAGGCACAGAGTTTTGTTGAGACTGCTGGCCCTTGTACGCTCCCCTCTCAAAACTATGCTGGTTGGAGGAACTACAAACTCTTTTTCCAGGCCCAACATCATGCGAGCTGTTCGTTTCCGGATGAGACTGCTGAACATTTCCAGGTGTTGGTCATCTACAGTCAAGACACTGCGCGGATGTAGACAGGCAGGAAATCCAGATATTTGACACGTAGACTGCACCAAACCTGGGATGGATCATTGGAAAAACAAACAGTGGAAGATCTTTTGGTGGAAGTCACGCAGCTTCAAGGGATTGATCTACCCATATTGAACGACACAAAAGCTAGAGTTTTTTTTTCTACGGAACCTGAAGGTATGATGACTTTGAGGTCAAAATCCATTTCCTTTCTTACTACTTACATCAATTTCCTTATAAATCATTGTATCCACGGTGTTTTGAGTGGTCCACTATTTGAAAAATATTCCCACAAGTATGGAGCTCCGCTTCTGGAACCAGGCTGCTGTCGTGTCCACTGCCGAGATCTTCACACTTTCAGCTTGCACGACCGCAGGGACTGGGGGTGCCACATAGCCATCCTTGGCGGCCAGGATGATGATGATGAGTCAAATTGGATCATCTTTGGAAGGATCAGGGAAACAAAATAAAAATGCTTCAAATCACCACCTAGCTACTTGGTCGTTTAAAAAAAAAACAGCAAACTCTCGAAACTAACTGGTGTCATAACCACCTAGATGAAACATTTGTTTGTTCATAATAAACAAAATGATACAAAACTCCATCAAAATCATCAAATCATGGTGACCAGGAACATCTTTGACACCCACTACCTTGTTGAAGTCATTGAAACTTGCAAATAGGATGACTGGCAGCCCACCATTGTGTTGTTTGTGATGCTGATATCTCTAAACTTTGTTCAGGAGTTTTTCATTGAAAGTTGAAAATTCGAAGGCGGAGTCGCACAACCAAACAATCTCAACCTTTTCACATTCTAATCACGTTTTCTCTTTTAACACTTCCTGTCATTTTTTCACAGATTGCAAAACATCATTTACGACCAATCTCCAACCTTGCTTGACATCCAAATGACAACTTCTCTCCCTGCAACTCAGGTGACGGTGATGGGTTTGCCCGCTCGTAACACCAAATCCTTGGCGGAGATGCCGAAGAGTTCGAAGCCACCTGCCATGGTTCATGGGAATCTACCGGGCCCATCCCCCGGATGCCACCCAAAACCCCCAAGCAATACGACCTTATTAAGGGACTATTAACCACCATCATCCTTTCCTTGGGAGGGGTGGGCCCCTTAGATTTCCATGAATGGTGGTGCCAGTGAGTTTTTATTCCAGCCAAGCTCGTGATGGATCTAGGATTTCAGGAATAAATCATCCGGGAAGATAAAGAAATGATTGGAGATTGTGACAGAAATATGATGAAACATGAAAGATCGGTAGTTTGTAGATATCCAAATTGTGATATGGTGGTGGTGGTGGTTCAAAAGGGCTTTCCAAATCCTGAGTGCCATCTTTAGGGTTCAGCCTAGGATGTTCGAATTGAACTCAAAAATGGCAACGAAAGTGTTGCCGTCTTGAGATGACATAGGAGAATTTCATAAGCTTTCTTCAAAAGGAGACCGTTGCATGAATCTGATGATTATAATAAGCTACCCTGATGAATAACCTGGGTCAATACCCCCCAGGTAGGCGCCTCGTCCTGCCACCTGCAACCAGTGTTGCAAAGGTGTCAGCCACCGTTCGTCCAAAGTGAAATCCAACTTGTCCACATCCAACGTCGCGGAGGAGATCAACAAATCCCTGACAACGCGGCTTTTAAAGATGGCTCCTGCTTGCCTCACTAGTCTAGGTGGTGGTTGAACCAACTCCCTTGAAAAGTATTAGTCAAATTGGATCATCTTCCCAGGCAGGGGTAGACATCAAAACATTTGAAATCACTACCTAGTGGTGTGTTCTAGCTGGAGTCAGAAAATTTGCCAAACCTGCTGAACCTGTTGAATCAAATCACACCACTTGTGGCATCATGCGGGATTTCACGGGACGGAACCACACCTGGAGGAGGTCGCTTGCCGCGTCATCTGAAACTGAAGGAAGGATTTGCCTCCTGCAGGACAGACGTCTTTCGGAGGGAGTTGGGAGTTCCCAAAGTTTTACAGCTTCACTTTGGGATGGGATACATATTCAAAACCCCTTGGGGCCCTTGGGACCAGAAACAACTATTGATCTATAATAAGTAGTTGTTGCCTCAACCAGGACTAGAAAACCCTGAAACTGAGCGAAACACCCGTTCCCACCGAAAATAATTACAAGGCGTCATTAAAGGTAGTGCTGGGAGGACTACTTTTCTTTTGAGACGGTCTCTTTTCAGGAGGTATGTCAGTTTGGCGTGTGGGTAAAGTAATGTTCATGTGATATCAGTATTTTCTAACATGTGAAAGCAGCGGTCCAAAGAGCTTTAAATCCTGCAAGATGTCCAATAAAAGAAACATTGGTACTGTTTGTAGTATCTATGATAGGTCACCCGTATCTTGCTGAGCCAATTCAACCAAATCTTCGAAGATTTTGCGGTGATATGCCAATCCTACAGCAACAAGGGGGCTGGCTCATCAGGCTCATCACATAGTACACTTGCGTAACCTCTGTCAGAAGTATCATGACATTGACATAGACTTCAGGAGACTACCCTGACTAATCCTGAGAAAAACCAAGTCATCTGGGAACCCCCTTGGGATGTCGCTTTTTTCTAGGAGAATCGATTGCCCAAAGTACTTCTAAACTCATTTGCCTTTCATGTGCCAACCCCACGGTCCATGTGCTTACACGGTGTGCTAATCCGCAGTGATTTGCCACTCTTTTTTTTTGCTGGCGTTCGCATGGCGGGCGGGCCATTGCTTCCACAAGATCTTGGAGGATCGTGGCTGGGGCATCGGAGACACCTGGTCGTCAATGGGAACGTGCCAAAAAAATCAGGCATAACAGCTGGTGATAAAAGGCATTCACCTAATTTACTTAGGAAGCCGGAGGTCCATCTCCAAGAAAGATCGTCTTTTCATGGCTTTTTGGGTAGGGAAGGAAAGTTCAGTTTCCAACTGACATGGGAGACTCATAATGCCCACGTGTTTTGCTGCAAAGCACTTTGACATCTTGTGAACATTGGTTTCCAGCACCCGAACACCATTCTTTGTTCACCTTGACAATTCAAAGAAGATGTCACATCTTTACTATCCCACAACCAATCATCATGATATCACCCCCCCCAAAAGACAAACAAAAAAAGTCAGGCTGATCATGGAAACAAAGACTTCCCTTAAAAACTAACCAAACACCACAGAATCAAAGAATCTCATGGAAGCCCTTGGTTCAACTAGATGAACTACCAACCGCACACCAACTCTGTTTTCCCTTGGCTCAATCTCTTGGCGAGGTGCCAGGGTCGTGTTCTCTGACACCGGCTCCCCCAAAACACAGGCGCCATGGGCAAAGGACACAGGAACTGAACTTCGTGGACGGTAGCGACGTGATCCTCAACAGCCAACAGGGCAACAAAAAACCCTTCAACAAACAAGTTTTAAGCACCTCGAAGTTGATTTTGATGGATTTTGATTTTGATTTCACGACAACAAAACAAATTCATACTTGGGATGAGCTTTAAGAAATTCGTTCACACCAAATAGACTTGGTTTAGGGATGGAGAATTGTCGCACATGTTTTTTTAGAAGGGACTTCAAAGTTCAACTAAGTGAACCATCCGGTCAACTATTGTAAGCCTGATTTCCTCACCCTTTGAAGAACTTGATTTTTTCTATGGAAAAAACCCAACATTTGAAAGTACCAAATTCGGTGTTTCAATCATGGAATTTTATGGGAGACATTATGACTTTCGGAGGAAGAAGACACCCATGTTTGAGAGATTGTCTCGCGTTTCTTGATACTTGGGGTAAAAAATGGACCAAACGAGGGATCCAATCATCTTTTTGAAATACCGACCATTTTTCAATCCGAAGTGTCTTGCTCTGCAATACCGAAGATGTTGTTCCACTTCTTCTCAACTGAAACCCTGCAAAAATTGTGCACGTCATCATTAACCGAACCCTTTTTTTTGGTGCTCCAAGAATCTTTGGAAGGAATTCCTGGACTCCGGTGTATTCGGAAGCATCTGCTCTTGTGAAAAATGATCACCAAAGTTTTGCCAATACTCGTCTTCGCTGTCACTCTCAAGCTTGACCTGAAACAAACATCGCTGGGAAAAGAAAATGGCCACGAAATAGAGCCAACTCGCAGCATTTTCAATGCTGATCTCGTTCCAACAACAAAACATGTCGTGGTAACATCTGATCATGGCAATCCTAACTACCCCTGATCTGAAGCCAATCAAAATAAAGGTGAAGACAACGGCCTGAAGCCACGGCTCTATGGGTCCGACTTCGGCATGGAGACTTCCCGGTAGTTAGGATTTCCATGGTCTAAAACAATCTTACTACAGTCGATCATCTCTGACAGGGTTGACCAAGCAAAACCTTCTTTGCATAGACAAAATCGGGCTAACCAGTTGGGATGGTTTCACCACCTAAAATGAACTTTTTCTTTTGGAATGGTAACTCGGAGAGGATTTTTCAAGTTTTGGAACTGTACACTGGTGAAGTCATTCGGAATAGACAATGATATCAACATCACTCCATTTCCAACATTCTGGAAAAGTCTGTATCAGCATCCCACGGTACCGATGAAGCAAGTGAATACCAATAAAAACAGGACCCCCGCACGAAAATTTGGAACTTTATGCTGATTTTTTTTACTGTCATGGAGTGCCAACAAACACTTTGAACACACCCAAAGTAAGAACTATTTGGTAGTTCCAATTTGTTTGAAAAATATGCTCGTCAAATTGAAGCATCTTTTTCTGACTTCCGGAAACGACAAATCCAAACACGTTTCAAAACCGCCTAGCCAGTTGATCGTTGAAAAAACAGCAGACTTTCGAAACTGACTGGTGATACAACCACCCTACCCTGAAACATAATATGGTTGTCATAAAAATGGAACATCATCAAATCAGCATGGACATGAACTGTCTGGCTGAAGTCATCGAATCCCAAGAACTTGGCCGACAAAGGATGACCCTTCCAACCACAACAGAAAGGCATTCCCCCCCCAACAGTTGTGTTGTTGATAAGTTGATATCTTGAAACTTTTGAGACTGAAGTTTTTAATCAAAAGTTGAAATCTCATCATCTCTCCCACCTGGAAGTTGGATCTCACCACGTCCACCACAGGGCTTGGTGCTTCTCGCTCCACTGTTACCACGTGGTTCTCCTCGTCGTTTTCGACGCTCCCGGCACTATTGGTGTTGGTGGAACGGCGAGCAGCAACTTGGGCGGCCAACCAGGTCTTCCTATGTTGTTTTGACAAAATGAAGGACTCTTCCTATGTTAAAATAACAACAACGGACTGCAAAACTGGAACAATGAAAGCCACCAACAAAAGTCCGCAAAAATTCGCAACCACACACACATACATCTGCTCTGTTTAATTTTGTTTTCAAGTGGACAATGATGCTGAAAGCAGACTATGTTTGGCGAAAAAAAACCCTTCCAACTGTCCTGGTAAAGCTTTTCCTTTGGATAGGACTGTCTGCATCATCCACGAATGTCTCCCATAGATCCGCATGTGTTTCTGTTGCACTTCTTTGGCGCGGCAGTTTCACATGAACAGATGAGTCGCTGCTTGTATCGTGAGTTCCTTCGAGAGATGCTTCAAAGTCAGGCTCAGAATCCTTGGAGAACGCACGTGGTGATCACCCGACGTGTCAGGTACATGGCTCTGCTCATGATTCTACGGTAAGAGCGATTTCCAGAATGGAATAATTTCTTAATTAAGGGGTCGCATGGTCCCATATATAAACATTAACCATACATGTATGTTTTTATTGTAACTCTGACGATCTTCACACCTCATGACCATCTTCGGGGTGTAGGATGGCTTTTTGCCAACCCATACAGCTATGGCAGCTGTGCCCCAGCACCTCAAGTTTTGGCCAGACAAGCTTCACTGTCTTCAGACTCTGGCATGGACATCTCCCCCCTTCCATCACCTGCAGGCCAGGCATAAAAAACATATGATTTTCCAGGGGCAAATCAGGTGAAATGTGAAAAACTATGAGATTTCCAACAAAAGAACCTAGTCAACCAACAAAAATGTACAACATGCAAATATATGCAACCAATATGTGTGCTGCAACCAACCTTTTTTCTTTTAAACTGAATCACAGCTGATAACATGCAGCTTCTCACATTTGCCCACCTTGCTCTGCAGAGGTTTGGCGGCGCATGGGCTTTGTGAGATCTTCAAGGCTCAACTCTCTAAATGTAAGAGGAATTACCCACAGGACGAAAAGACATGTACAAATAAACGCCAAGGAAAAAACATCTTTGCCTTAAGCATCTCAAAACTTCTAAACATGTGTACAGAAATCACCTTCGCATGTTGGTGCTCAATGTCGGCAATCCCTTGCTGTGAGGTGCACAATGGTGAACGAGACAAGATGTGCGTAGATATGGCCAGAACTCTCTTCTGCAAACAACAATGGTGAATGCAAAATCAGGGAACGCATACAAAAAAGCTTAATTCCCTTGTTCCATCTTTCTGTTTCATCCGCCAGAAAAAAACACAGGCACTACTTGGCAAACCCTCGTCTTGAGCATCAGCAGCGGAAGGGGAAATTGTCTCAGAATCGGACACCTTCTTTTGTTAAGCGGATGATGTCTTTGATGTATCAAGCTCATTTCCCCTGAAAAACTATCCTGGAGACCTTCCAGAAGGGGTTGGGAAAATGATTTACTGTTTTTGAGCGTGTATTGTATGGTAATCTATTGTAGTCGCCCGGAATGGATCTATTGGAAAATGGGGGATTTTCTAGCTAGCTATGTCAGCTATGAAACTTTTGAACCTCCAACCTTCCTCATTCAATCCATCTCGCCCATTCCTCCCCAAATCCGTCTCTCCTGCGGAGTGATTTGCAAGGACCACTGCGGGGAACTCCTTGTTGGGCAGCAGTTTTTTTCAAGGGATTGGGGGCATCCACAAAAACCTACTACGATCGGTGGGGAATCCAAAATTTGGTGAAATCCATGGGTCTCTCCATCGGCATGTCATCAGCTCCATTTTTTCCTTACGCAGAAGTTCTTTACACAAACAATTTTGAGGGATGGATCAACATCTGCATCCTTTAAACAAACTGATCTCCTTTGACTTCAATTGAGGAAGGTTCAAAATTCATATGAAATTCACTACACTGATTGGTTTATATGGATCCTTAAAATGGCTTCTTAAAATCCTGATGTAACTGGGTGGTATAACCACCTATATACAGCAAATAACTAGGGTCAACTGGCACCCCGCCTGATTCTGAAGGAGCGCCTGTGGCAATTGCTGAATACGGCTGGGATCCAGCATATTCACTTTGTCCTCAAAGCCACTGGAGGTGTTGGATCTCCCCCCCCAGGATTCCAGTGGCAAATAAAGGTTTAGGTTGGGATTCGCTACAAAAGAATGTGATAATCGTGGTGGTGACTGGAATCCTGGGTAGGGGTTAGATTGAATGGATGTGTCATTTGTGTTGCCAAAGTTTCCTGAAACAAAAATCGGGAAACACTTCTAAGTGGAAGTTTTTTGAGTCCCAAGTCCCATCAACCAAACAGGATAAAGCAGCTCTCAGAGCTTGACGTTCTCCGTCAAAAAAACTGGTCATCTCTTTGTTTTCAAATTTGATTTCTTGAAGCCAAACAGTCCTGGCCATCTGTTCGATCTGGAAGTTGGCAGATTGCTTGTACCTCTTGGGCCGTTTTTTTCCAATCTGTTTCCAATCCGACAAGCCATGTACATCTTTTATCTTTGCTCCATGACTCGGAATATACAATGAAAACTTGTACCTAAATTCTAAGTGCATATTGTAAAAACATATGGATATTTTCTTTTACATTACATTCAAAGCCATGAAATCTTTACTGGATAATTTCAATACCCACAACCCATCAAAGATAAATTTGGTTTCATAACAGGTTTCCAACCTTTGAGATGTCCTGATCCTTTAAAAAACGCCATTTCTTTGTCAGCCCACAATCCCCACCTCCGAAATGGACAATGTGATCTTCTCAGAGTCCCGGACGGCATCCTGGTGCTTTTTTTTGACACAAAAAAGGTGACACAAACTAGAGAAGATCTCTCAGGGATATGTTTCTTCCAGTTGGGTTGGTATATATTGGTATGATTTAGCTTGATGTTTCTATGTTAATCCATGAGGAATCATCATGCAACCGATCTACAGAAGCATCAATAATCTTGCGGTTTAAGATTGAGATTTGGAAGGATGCTTGAGAAAGCAACGGCCTGCAAATACTCGAGTCGCAGCATGTCCAAAGAGAAGAAGAAGAGTTCCCTGATCGACGATCCAACTAGCTATCGATGTCGACGTCGACTCCGAACCTATGGTTCACACTTTGCTGGATTTCTAGTGTCAGTGTGCTATCACTTTGCTCACTGTCACAATATGTCACATATTGCCAACATCTTATATCTGAGAATCATATATCATATTATCAGATTCATATGGAGAGTTCTCCTTCTTTCATTCAGAGAATCCCAACATCCTAGGATACCTTCACCGTATGGAAATTAGGAACTTTAACTAGTTGGGTTACAAGTTACAAGCCTAAAATGACTCATCACATTTGTAAATTAACCTTCTCTCACGCTCAAAAAACGATCCGAACTTCTCTGCCTGGGCTTGGGTTGTTCATCGATCAAAGAGATGCCTGCACGGCCCAACTTCACCCGCAGCGCCAGGGAAGCATTGAAGGCCTCAGAAACTTTTTGGGTAGATACTTGGAAGATCATCCCAGCAACAGTATCAATAGATATCAAGCTTCCCTTCCCGATAGCTTTTGAGCTTTTTGGTGGCCCAGTTTCTAAGCTTCCCAACGCTTCCAGAAGTGTCCTCTGTGACACCGGGAGTCGCCTCCTCCAATGTGAGCTCTGTAACCAGGCCACGCCGATGGACACGTAAGGATAAGGGAGCCATACTCTCGGCACCTTGGTCCATTGCAATGTGGCGAATCTTCATAGGGGGGCATTAAGGGCAGGGTTTTTTTGACCTGAGCTTTGGAATAAAAGCTTACTTTCCTGTTGTTATCTAGCTACAACATGTGATAGACAAGGATCCCAACCATCCATGATGTCGTCCTTTAGCTTTCACTGGCCACGTGCCGGTGCGTTCAAAATCAATCTGTATCACTTCACCATCCACAATGACCTTTGCGGCCTCGGCAACGTCAAGACTTTACCATTGGTTCAAATATAGCTACTGTATTCATTTACCTTTACAGGGGGGCTGTACCTGATGTATTTTGCAGCAAGTGTTCTTGGCAAGTGCCAAAATCGTACAAGTGCTTGAAATAAGATCAGAAAAGACCGATCGCTACAGCTATACAGGATATTTTGTGATGAAGTTTTCTGATGTCCACAATTCTGAACATCTCTGAGTGTTTCTGAAACTGCGATGCCAAGATGCTCGACAGCGTTTGCCCGCAAAGGGTGTGCACCAGCCAATAGGAACTGGATCACCTTCAAATTCATCAATTTTGAGGGACTTCTGTGGCCGAACAAACATACGAAAAATTGGGAACCGACTCTGGACTCTCTGTTTGAACAGATCGTAGAGTTGAAAATTATCTTCCCAAAATTCCCAAAAGCAAACTCAGGGTCATTGTGAGGTGACATTTTCAACCCTCACCCTGAATTTTTGGAGCTTTGTGAGGTCCTATGAGGTTGATTTCCTTCACAAATCCCAGGATTTTGGGAGCCAATTTTGCCCGGGAAAACAACATCTGATGATCTGATGCACCAAGTTGCTTCCGGGAACCTCAAAGACATCCTCAGCAGTTGGACCATCAGACAAAGGTTGCACCTTCATCCTGAAACGTCATACGAGCAGTTTGAATTTGGAAACTGGACCAATTTCTTTTGGAAAGTCACGTGGGAAAGTTCAGAAAACCATGTAATATGCATCATTTCAAGTGGTCAAACCGAGCTGGTCGATAGTGGTGACTTTGGAAGGATTTCCTGAAAAAATTGCCCCTTGGAATGAGGTTGGGTCATAATTTCGAGTTTGCCCAGACCGTCGCAGTTGTGCAAACATACATCTAGGAAAAACCCTTCGTGCACCAAGCCATTCTCAGTCGTGCCATCTCATCAAATTCCATTGGCCTTTGACACTTTCTTCTTCAAAACCATTGTTGGAAGACATCATGAGATTGCTAACTCTATCTCTTTTAGACACAAATAATTTGCCGGTTCCACACCTCACGTTCTCCGTGCGGTTGATCGCCACAAAGTCAGAGCCGGGACGAAGGGAGACACCCACGCTGCCATGGAGAGGGGCTATGTCAACGCTCCACACCTTCTGAAGATGTCGAGTTCAACCATGGAGGTGGAAAAATCCAAGCAGATTTATTTTGACGAAGGAAGGAATCAACAAAAAAAACAGCGATAGACTGGCCAAAGTATTCTTTCCGTGATTTTATGAATATTTCATCTCAAGATCCAAATTTCTCGAAAAAAGACGGCCATTTTGTTGAGAATTTTATGGAATTTCCGGATCCTCAAACAGACTGTTGGGGTGAGCAAACGTATGAAATGCTTATGTCTGATGATTGATGAGTGGTTGTTTTGCCGGGGGTCGTTTGAGGACCTTCACCAAAACAAACTCCCAACATCGACAACAAACTCCCTCAAAGTGCACCCACAACTCAACTTTTCATTCTCCCATGAAACTCTTAATCTCCATCGATTTTGCTTGAAAAAAAACTGCCCCCCATCATTGCAAAAAAAGAGCATCACAAAAAACACCCTGAAAGGTGTTTTTTCATGTTTTTTTCCAGCTTCACCAGGTTTGCAACAATTCCTAATCAGCTTCTTCCAGCTTCACCGAGGGCCTCAGTTCCACCTTTCTTCGGATGCAACGCAAAAGGTGTAGAACCCGCTGAGGCATCGCTACACAGCACGGCACCAGAGAAGCTGCAGGCGTTCGGGGCGAAACCTGATGACTGGTGTGGTGTTTTGTTGCCAGGATTTCTTTAGATGTTAAAGTGAACTCCACATTTTTTCTGTGACTTTTCCCGAGGTTTCAAAAAAACATGTCGCAAAAGCTTGGAAGTTGGGACTTCCGATCATCCCGGCAAACGCCAACAATTGCCATGATGACCTTCTCCATGATCCTCCGCTTGAATCAGTTTGGATCCTAAAATGCTCAAGTTAGGGCAAGGAGCGGAAAGTGGTGGCCAGAACGTCAATGCCTTCAGTGTTCTCCTCAGGTGCCGTATTTTCACTGACCAATCGGCAGGAATACGCGATTTGTTCAAGAGAATCCGAAGTCCAACCACAAACCCAGACCACGTTCTTTCAGCCAATTGTCATTTCAAAATGAGCCGTTAAGATTTTCCTCCAGTCAATGTGAACAAAACAGCAAGATCTGCACTCACAAAACAAGACTTGATCTGATCAAGATAAAGGCGTGTCATTGTCATTAACCTTCAAATCATGCGTAAACTTAGGCAAGCATTACAATTTTAACCACCAAGAGACTGCTGTACTTCGCCATCCAAGTGAATTATAGTACTTCTCCAATCTAACGTCATACATTTTGAGCTAACTGGCCATTTACCAAACATTTATCTTATCAACTGGTGCACCTCATCGTCATCATCCTTCAGAGTTGCATGTTTGGGACATCAACCAAAGCCAACAGATTTCTTCGTATTTTTTGGGTTAAAATCTATCAATCTCCATTTGGGTTGCTTTTTTTACCGTCAAAAACATGAATCATGGAAGGCGTGCGACATTTCCATCATTGAAAACTTCCAAGGTACTGGGACTTCCCAATGCATCACACGCGACTCGCCGGGGTCCCATTTCAACTGCCTGGTTGTCTGATTTCAGGTTTTTCCAGGAAATGTGACATTTGGACATGGCTCGAAATTTCAGATTTTTCCCAAAAGAATTGGTTTATCAACCAGCATCTGCCACACAAACAAACAGCTTGGTCCAGTTTACCCTGCCTTTTCTGCTGCGTTTCCAACCACAATTCTTGATCTGAGGCGTTTGTTAATACCAGTCGTGGCTTCAGGGTAAACTCCATGCACTTCGCACCAAATACACCTGAGATCCCACAACAATTCATGGCTTGACCTCTTCCTCCCGAAACATCCATCACCGGGTGAAATAGCTGGATATTTCACCAAAGAATCACTTGGTATAAACTCATTAGGTGGTTCCCTAAATGGATAGACCATGATGCCAACCCACCAGTACTTGGCCAAGGGACTACTACTCAAAACGCTACCAATGTGAAGATTCAACGCCAAACAACCCGGCGCAGCACGCCACACAAAGGCTTCAAAGTTTGGTGGCATCTTCCTGAGAGCTTTTGACGATGCCAAGAATGGCCGACTCATGAATTGTGGACGATCGTTTTTATGTTTCCATCAAGAATTGAATAGATCCTTACCAGCGGACCCTATGTAAGTTGGTAGAGCTATTGGATACTCAGGGTTGGGGGTTCGTTCAGTACGTCCTGTTTGGAGATTTCTTGGAATGTTTATTTGGGAGTTTCAACACCTTGTAAGGTTGGATAATGTCTTTGGATGTCCTGCTCCCCAATGTTGCAGGGCTATGCCGTCAATTAGCACATCCACATTGTCGCATCGATGGTTTGGAAAAGGTATCTGGTTGAAATATGGCAATTCTGAATCTCCCTGTAAAATATCAGGGGGATGTAACCAGTTGTGATCACTTCATGTTCCAGCAAATCCGGGAGTTCGTTTACTGTTTTACTCCTACGGAGCCAAAAAGCCAAAGGTCTAAATCGGCTAACTTTCAGATGGTCTCCTTGGCAAACTCTTTATCCATCATCTTCCCATTTGTATGGATATCAATTCCTCCCAACTACTTTTAGGGAGGACAAATCATCTTCTAGGCGATCAAACCACTTGAACCACCTAGATCATAGTGCAAGTCAAATTGGGTCATCTCTCCAATGATTGGGGCAAACATTTCAACAAAGTGAACCAATACTGCGTGACACAATCGCATATACTACGAACAATTGAAGAAGCTCCAGTCATGAGTCATGAGTTTGAGACTCAAAAATGACACAACTGTCAACTGCCTTATAGAAACTTCTGTTTTCATTTTGACATCTAATCGCCCTTCAAACAACAACCATCTACAAATCACAGTCCACCAAGATGCAGCGAGTGCTTCGCCCCTGCGAATGATTCAATGCTGGTTTGACACTGATTGATGGGGATAGGGATATGCCTATTAAAGAGTCAATGCCATCTTTGTGGTTGCATCCTTTTTCCAATTTTTCCAATTTCCGGAGCACGAGAGGTCAATCCTCGCAGCTGGCACCTAATTAGCGCAGGGTAAAAGCGAGGTGAA
>OMLO01000028.1_pt1 | contig 51044 bp, 24 predicted proteins | sample 1674811 | NCBI WGS metagenome assembly OMLO01 (sample SAMN06265003, study PRJEB25207) | coral metagenome | isolation source: Coral host | place: Mexico:La Bocana,Puerto Morelos, Mexico | collected 2008-11-13
TACTTTCAGAAACCGCTTTACCTATCCCTTCAAACGGTTTATCCGCTCCGCTTCTCAGTTTGCCCGCTCTCAAACGGCATAAGTAAATTAATCCAACCGTTAGAATAAACTCTTATATCCGTTCATTGCTTTAAAAGTTGAAAAGGAAAATATAAAAAAATATGTAATCGTAATAATCATTCAGCAGTTGGCAAAAACAGGAAATGTTCAGTATCAGTTCAAAAAAAACTTTCAATCCACTAAACTATATGGCCAAGGTCACCGCTTTATCATTTCGGCTTCTTTGTGTGAAATCATCCAAATTCTTCGGTGGGCTTTTCACGTATTTTATTGTTAATATTTTTTCATCTTTACTCGTTTAGCTTTCTTCCTCTTCTTGACTTTACTTCACTTATATCCAACAATAAGATTGATGTTGTTGTGACGTCTTGAATTTGCATTAAGTTTCAACGTTACTGACGCATAAAGAGTCAGGATTTTCAGTCATGTTTTCGCTTGTTTTAAAATTTGGGTTGTATTTGGAAGCTATTTCCCCGGTAATATGTTTCATTTTAAATCTTTGCCACAGGGGCTATTCCGTTCAGAAGACGCTAATTCAAATACGCTCACTTCAGGCTGCTACCACGCCGCGGGTTTGGGACTCCGGGACACAAGTGAAATTTCTTCCAGGTCGCCGAAAAACAAAACAAAGCAAGAACAAAACGGTGATCGCGAACAAGCATCGAATTCAGAACGTATCGAAGTGAAGTGAAGATTTAGCGAGTTACAAAGCGATGGTTCTCAAATCTGTTTGAAAACTTTCGAAATTTCAAGCACAAACCTCACAGTTTGAAATGACCGTACATGCAGGTAGCGCAAATTTGGAGGATATGTTCTTGTTATGAATTTGCCCGTGAATGTAAATCCGACACTGCATAAACCAAAATACAACCCTAAATGTTCTTTTAAAAGCTACAATTAAAAACACTCAGCTAAAACTACAAACAGTAATTCCCAGAGTGCATTTCGCTTCCACAAATGCGCCCCAGACAAAAGCGCAACAAAATCACTATCCAAAGGAATGCAGCACGCCAGCATAAAGCGATGACTTATGGCGTCATCACTTAAAGACATCCGCGTTGAGGCCTCTAGGCCTCTTGTTTTCAAAAAGAAAATAATCTCTCTTAGTCATTTTCACGCAGCTTACATTTCTAAATAAACCTAACAAACCATTTATAAAACTAACGTAAAACGTTTTGGACAAGTGTGTATAATGCCTGTTTGACACATCCCTAGTTCAGGAACAGATGATTACGATGCCGTGACAAATTTTGATCCAGATTTGTAATGTAATTAATATCAAGAAGTGGCGTTACATGAACAGACAATCAACCACACCCCGTCATGGTTTATTTGATCAGCAACATGGATGTTGAACAACTGTTTAGAAATCTCAGGAAAGAGGCTGAGTGTCCACTGTGTTTAGAAACAGTCAAAAATCCCAAGACACTGCCATGCTTACACTCATTCTGTCTTCTGTGTCTTGACAAACACGCACTTCATGCAAGAAGACAGCTAGAAACTACAATCAAATGTCCAATTTGTTTGACTTGCTTCCAAATTCCCGAAGGAGACACGTTTGGCGACCTTCCCACATCTTTTCATCTCAATCGATTGGTGGATCTTCTAGCTCTGAGAGATGGCAGCGAAGAGGCCCATAGATGCAGCAGTTGCGATGAAAACAACACCGCAGCTTGTTACTGTTTTGTGTGCCAAAACTTTCTATGTGTGACTTGTTTTGAAGCTCATCAACGCCTGAAGGCCACAAGAGGACACCGAAATATCTTGGTCAAGAATTTGCAAGCGCAAGATGTTCAAGAATTGATCAGAAGACCTGCCATGTGTTCACAGCAATACCACGAAGATCAAACACTTGAATATTATTGCGAAGAATGCAAGATCTGTATTTGCCACAAGTGCAGTGTGGTGAGTCATAATCGCCACTCCGCGGTGGAAATACAGAAGGCCGCAGACGAACACAAGATGCAAATTGCGGATACCCTCGAGAAGGTCAAAACACAAGTTGCTGTTTATGAAAACCAAATGAAGAAACAAAACGAGTTTATGGCCAAAAGCAAACTGGAAATATCTGCCGCGCAAAGAAGGATGACAGGAACGGTGGACAAGTGCATTCGGATTTTAACAGACCACAAAGCAGCCATGAACGCCAAGTTCGATGAGATTAATCAAGCACAACAAAAGGCTCACACAACACAACTAGAAAACTTTCAGTTTGCTGTTACTCAGTTGAAAAGGTCTGTTGAACAAGGCCAGAATATTTTAGAAAGAAACATTAATGTTGAAATTTTGCAAACGAAACAAGTCATCATTGGACACTGCGAGGAACTTTTGAACGCAAGAAAACCTGAAATTTACAAACCGCCACATGTACTTTATATGGTAGAAAATATAACGACCATTTGCGATCGAGTTATTGTAAGTAACACGGATTCTTTATTGTCTCTAGTTAAGGGACATTGTGACAAAGAGATAGAAGAAAAAACTGAAACAAGTTTCACGATTGTAAACAGAGATTCAAATGGAAGACAGTGTTATAACGAAGATGATCACATCAAAGTCGACATTGAATCTCCAACAGGAAGTAAATCGAATACAGAAATTACAGACAGCAAAGATGGCAAGTACACAGTGACATACAGGCCAGAATGTGTTGGACAATATAGAGTGGGGATTGAGATTAATGGTCAGCCGCTGACTGGAAGTCCCTGGAGTGTTCAAGTTATTCCACATCAATATCAATTTGTGTTTAAATTTGGTTTCCATGGTAATGGGCCAGGACAATTTAAAAACCCTTACGATATTGCTGTGAGTGAAAAAACTGGAACCATTGCTGTGGCAGACTGTGGTAATGAGAGAATACAATTGTTTAGCTCTGATGGAAATTATCTGAGGGAGATAAAACTGAACAATGCGTGTTACACAGTAACATTTACCAAGTCTGGTGACGTCATTGCTGTCGTCCCTAAGGATGATCATATGATTTCTTTGTTCACTGAAAGTGGTCAGTTTATCAAACATTTTTGCCATGAACACCTAGAGAGACCATTTCACGTGTCTATTGGAAGTGATGGCCGTATAATCGCATGTGACTGGAAGAACAATGAAATCAGGATCACCTCCCCTGACGGGATGCAGTTGCTACAATCCTTTCGCGCTTCACACTGTGACGATTCATTGAATTGCGTTGTTTATCACCAAGACAAATTCTTTGTGTCTGATGGTAAGGCCGATTGCATAAATGTGTTCAGCAAGGAAGGAAAGTTCCTTTACATTATTGGTAGTGAGGGGTCTGGTGACGGACAATTGAGTCATCCTGTTGGTCTGGCAATCGACAAGTTCAATAATCTAATCGTTTGCGATCAAGGGAACGGACGGCTGCAAATTTTCGGTCTGGACGGTAGGTTTGTCTCTAAGATAGAGGGAAATTTCTTCAAGGACCACGGGGCTCTTTGGTATGTGGCCGTGTCTAACAATGGAAACGTTCTCGTGACTGATTTTAATGAACACTGTTTTTATGTTTTTCATTAGAACTGTGACAGTGAGAAAAATATTTCTTATTGTTTATAGCTAATTATAGTAATAAATATCACACGAGTTTGCGTTTTTTCAGAAGAACTGTACGTGAGAGTGAAGGAATCATTTCGTGTTTAGTACTAGTCAAGTCAACCAAATTTCTCAGAAATCAATTCATAGACCCACTGAAAATGAATCCATTTTATATCAATGAAAAACAAAATTCGAAATGTAAGGGTAAATTTCAGATCAACGCCATTGATCTTTGGATAATCTCTGAATGATAAATTCATAACTTGTAGTGGTGATGTCGTGTCTGTGACTTATGTTTTGATTTATTATATATCGCATCATATTGTTGGCACATTTGTAGTTGTGTTCTTATAACAAGTGTTTTTTTGATGACGTATTAAATCCTTTTACATTTAAGTTAAACTGAATTGTGTAAATATCGATCAACTGAACATCACCCATCGTGAAAAAAATCAGGTAACAACGTTCTGAAGGGCCAGGACAAGCTCAAGTACGTAGATATATGGCCATGCAAGGGTCGCCGTATACCACTAGGGGTTCATATCCTGGTCTTTCATTAGAAGAGGTCTAAAGATATGTCTCTCGGGAACAGAACCATCCCACCAAGCAAAATTCGAGTGAAATAAAAATAAGGCTTTTCAAGTTTAATTCCGCCCTACAACAACACCCAACCCATGGGCAAAATATTAATTAGGAAATTGAGATTTGGTGCAGGGATGCTGTAAGGGAGATACAAAACATTTCTTATTTGATACGAGTGCAATAAGCAGAAGTTCCTGTCCTTTCAATTTCAGCCCGAATATCTCGTCGGCAACAACTGACATGAATGCTCCACATAAAAGTAAATTTAAATAGTAAGTATGTAAATAAGTCTAATGTGATTGTACGATAGTACATCATTCATTCTAATTATAAATGCCTCTAAATGTAAAAAGTACATTGTGAAATGTCTAGTTGATTTTATAAATACTGAAAAATAAACCTTTCATCTTTGTCTGATCATTCATTGATTATTAGTGCTAATTGTTACATAAATAAGATCTACTTTTTGTGTCGATAGGAAAAATTAGAGCTTGAATCCCACCCACCGCTATAATCATGCTTGCTTAGAGTATCTGAAATTGCCGGAATTTTAACGACCAACGTTCGCCTCGAGCTTGGCTTGAACTGTTCGGAATTGTCGTGTCCTTCGACACTGATCCTGCAATTTCCATAACGACTGCCATGTGAGTAGTTCGTTTTGTAAACAGGAGATTTCGCTCGTTTAAGATATTCCGCTTCCAGCTTGGATGCCGAGTAAACAATATCGTCAACTTTTAGTGCTTTCTGTCTCATGGAGATAAAGTTCGTAGAGTTAGTGCTTTCTTTCGCTATTTCTTTCAGACGTTGATAATAAGCTTCCCTTGAAGGTGGTGGTGTAAAGGTGTATCTATCTTGCAAATGTAAAGCTTTCCCGTTGATCTTCGGTTGTAAAACACCGATGCAATCCCTTGCAACTAAGTAAGCTTCCATATCGACTTCAGGTGAAATGTTAGTTTCTCCAAGTCGACGCGTTTGATGTGAACGAGGACTTGACTTCGGCAGTTTTCCTCTCAATTTTTCGTCAATTCCCTTCTTGAAGTTGGGTAAATCGCTAAGACTTCTGCTTAGTTGTTTCGTTTTCTTCTTTCGGGCGCATATTTGACATGCTTTGGCTTCAAAATTCAAAGCCTTTTTGCGTGTTTCACGAGCTTTGTGCATTTGCGTCGAGGCAAAAAACAACAAATTTCTCTTAATCCTCTTTACTAAGGTGTAGGACCGAATATTGGGGTCAATAGACTGTATTACTTGCAGCTGCCGCAGACTAGCCGTTAAAACTGAATGTTGGAAGGCTGTTTTCTTTTTCTTAACCAAGACCCATTGGCGACAATATAATGCTCCCTGTTGCTTTGCATTGTTTTTCTCTGTAGTATTCCGGCAAAATCTTCCCGTGATCAAGCAGTTTCCATCTTGACCGAGATGAAATGTGAGACATATTAATTATCTGCCGCAAATTACAGAATCAAAACTTCAGGAAAATTTGCATTAGGCAAACAACTGCCGCTCAAAATGGCGCATAATCTTGAAAGATGACCATAATTTGAATCTTGAAAAGGAAAGCAGATATGGTATGTAAACAAATTGACTCTAAGGCTGCAGATCAATTAAGAAGGAGTCTTTTAGCGGTGGCATATTGGATGATGAACAAAAGACGAGTACATGTTGAAATCTACATCACAAAGGAAAGCTCTGTTCTAATTCCCTCAAAAGTTGCGAGAAGAATCCACACTAAAAACACTCGATCCCTTGGTGTGTTAATTACGTACATTAATTTCGTTTAATTTTCTCTTAGGTAAACATTGCAAGCTCGAAATCCAGATAAGGAGATAAAGGTCGACAATACGATCCCCGTTTAAACAACAATCAGGACAAAATGGAGCAAATAGTTCAGTGTCCGAAATAAGAAGCCAGGCGTATGGCGATTAGCGTGGATTAACGCCAACTTCATGTCTCTAATCACTGTACACAACTACAACACATCAGGAGGTATTCAATTGCAGTACGTTGTTGTCTATTTTTATCTGACCTGCGAAATAAAAGCCCTGTTCCTTCAAGCGCTTTTACATTAAAAACTGACTTGCGTGTGAGCACCTTAAGCTTTGCTCTTTTAAAATCTTCCATGCAATAACTGGCTTCAGTGTGTGATAGTGTTCTCTGATCAGACATTACGTACACTATTACCAGTCCATGTAATAACTTCGTCACCCATAGCAACACTAAGATTGCCTTATAATTACGCATACATCAACAATGCAAGAAAGGGCGATTCCTTCTTGGATTGTAACCGTGCAAATGTAACATTCGTTTCGTGGAATATCATACCTAACCATTCCATTTACATTTAAAAAAAATGTGCAAAACACGTTTATTTGGCAAAAAAAACTTCATTTAAACGCTTCAGTGGATGTGAACCTGCCTAGAAACACTAAATTTATGATTGATCATCGCAGTTACACACACAGTTGTGAATTTGAAGCCTGAAAAATTCAGGCCATTCAGGCCTGAATTTTTTCAGGTTTTAATTTCACAACTGCTTAAGTGTGTAACTGTGTGTAACTGTGATGATCAATCATAAATTTATATCTTTCTCCAAAGCATATATGATCTTTCACGTATTCATTTGCATGCTAAAATACTGTTTCACAACTTTCTGAAATCGTCTGAAGGCTAATTCAAAAAGTTCTGCGATTTGGACTTATTTTAATGGTTTTAAATGAGACCCTCCTCTTTTCTTCTTCACCGTCTTGTGCGCGCTATGGAGTACGAAGGAGGCTGAATTCTGTGTCATACGTTCTTGGGTCTTGTAATAACACGTTTCCCACTAACACAGCGTGTGTATTTTTACAAAGCTCTGTTCAACTTCCTGATGTAAGAACCAAGTGGAAGTGTAAGATCCTAGTGGTTTTACGACTCTTGGTTAGTGTCCAGGCATGGTAGCTTGGAATTGATGTCAGTCTTTTTAGTCTGAATGACTGAATGCTTTTCAAGGCCTTGACATTCTGAGGCACACAATGCAGAACACATCGTAGCTTTTGTACTGTCTTCCAAGTTCGCCCCTATTTCCCGCTGGGCTTTGACTTGACTTTCCACACTTTTGTATCTTGGGCGTAACCGGCTGCCATGTCCAATTTCTTTTCCTTCCTCATCTCCTTGGCAAGTTTGTATGGACTTCAACTGAATTAGGCATGGATGCATGCAATTTCAAAAGCTTTTCTGGCGCTGCTTCTAAACCGGCAGACAGGTGTGTTGTTGTGTTTCCTATCAACCCGTAAGTTCTCCTGATTGTTTCCAAGAAACTTCGCGTTGAAGGTTCTACGGAACAAAATCGCTTGTTGTACAGTCGTGTCTGGAACATCGCAGTGATCAACTGAGTTCTGTTCAAGTTTCATTGAGTGCTTGTACTTATAAAGCTGAGCTGGTGGAGACCTACAATGGAATGCGGGCGACGAGTAGCCCCACCTCTGGCTGTGGGCATGAGCGTCCCAGCTAGACTCGAATTTGCGTTTCATTTTAGCCATGTTCGTGCGCTTTCTCTTTGACGAATTCTCTTTTCTGTCAGAGCAATTAACAAGCTTATATCCCGTGCTAGTCATGCGCAGTGGAGAACTGCCATCAACTCAGCTGGAATGAGAGCGAGGCATACCCTTCGGTTTTCAGTGTTGTCAAATGCGTTTTTCGCCCTATACATTTGGCCCGGCAACTTGACACGACCTCAATGGCAGGTAGAAATACTTCAAGCGAATCGCCACTTGCCTGTGATCTAAACTCTTGTATGCAAAAGCACGTTGATGTTGGCGGTATTGGACTTTGGGAAGTGCTAACGTAGGTCCACATCGGTGAGGTTAGTGTGTTAGTCAGAGCTGTAATCATTCAAGGAATGAACATGCGTTAGATATCGTGGAAGGATGTGGTTGTCCAACTTGATGCAAAAAATATATTTCTTGATATTGTCGAGTTTCACTCGTTAAACTGCTTTTGCCTTCTTATCAGTGATTGTTCTATAGGCCATATATAATATATATATACTAAAGAGGAGTTTCTGGAGTCGGACTAATTCAAAAACATTTAATCGCTACTCGGAGTTTCATGCTTCTAATGAAGCAATCATCAGGTTCAAAGCTCTGGTTTTACCATTGAGCACTTTTATAGCAGATGAAGTCTTCAGTTATTTCACTGGTAGTAATATATATACTAGATATACGCTGATGTAAAATGCCCCTTCAGGGTGGTATCAATTAAAGGTCCCGCGACCACTAACAGTTCATGATTTAGGTACAATACTGCTTACCTTATAATCAAGTTTTCCACCTCACAGCACCCTTTAAAAAGTTCGTATTAAATACAAAGCATATCTACCAGTGTAGTACGTCGCAAGTTTATATTACCACTTGGTTAGGATTTAGCCAACTCCAAAACCGTGAGCACTCTATGGATTGGCAGCCACCATAATCTTCTTGTTTACTATTCGAGCAGTCGTCCTCGCTATCTCCAGGATTAATGGCTGTTTAATAAGACAACCAGCAATCCGTCTCTCTGTGTGGCAGAATTATATGCCTATTCACCTCATTTCTGTTGTTATGGTTTTAATATAAATGAAGACACCGGACTCAAAGAGCTAACAAATGATTGGATAATCATTTAATCAAAGGATGTCCCGACCGTTAGACAATCGCTCAGTAAGATTAAATTAAGGATTATGTTTGCTGTTTATGTTGATTATGTTGACGAAGTTTATTAATTAAAATAAGTATTTGATTTCAGGTTCGTCTGCATTTCAGAAAATCATGCTAGCTCTTATGTGCAGTTTTGTCGGACAAAAATTTAGTTTCAGTAAAAATGTTGATTCATTTATCAATTCTATTGGTTTCCATTTTGCATTTTTGGGGGATTATAATAGAGCGGTTTTCTGAACGTCTAACAAAAGAAACTGCAGAGATGTTTTCAGTAAAGAAATGAACTGATCACAATTTGATCGAAGTAAAAGCATTCAATTGGTGTCAGGCGAGTGCTTATCAATAATCAATACCCTATACCCTCAAGCCTATTAAATTAGTACACGTCTCTACTGACACGACCTCGCAGCTAACCAGGTAAGTGGCAATTTGCATAACTACCTTAATGACGGAAAAATATAGTTTCACCTGCAGCAAATTCAAAAAATAATAATCCCGGGAAAGAATTCATCCATTTCAGACCAAAATGGTCACAATGGTCAGACAAAAAAATTTTCAGTCAACCCGGTTCAAATACCTTACCTTTTCATGCCACAGATGCCTATGAATTTATATAAGGGAGTAATTACAAGTATAGCCCACGGCTGTGGGGTTTCTTGGCTTTCCAGCACCTATTGATTTATATATCTGCGATAAAACCAACGTATTATGATGTTTAGATGTCTATTACCAAATACAGTAACTATTAAAGAGGCTGCGTCCATTGACAACTAGCTCCAGGATCAAAGAGCTGCATACAAAATAAACGGCACGCAATGCATGCAGAAGCGATGACGTTTAAAAATTATTCCTAGAAGATTGGAACATAAGTAGACAAACTGATTCTTAAAACCGTGAACTTTTAGGGGTTCACAGTTAGGGTAGTCCAACTTCAGGTAGCTTACCTTTACACCACACTGTTCTCCATTAAACTTTACCAATATTTCGGTCCACATAAAACCATACAAATAAGTTTAGTTCAGATATTTCAGTGCTTATGCAATGCTTATACAATGCTTTGACAGTACTAATTCAATTCGGTCGTTTCACTTGGTTGTTTCGGGTTTTAGTACATGCCAAACTCTTCAGCCTTCGAACGGCTGAGCCATCCGTTTGCAAAAAATCGTCAGCCGTTCCAACGGCCGAGCCACATCCGATCACAAAAAATCTTCATCCGTTCGATAGCCGTTCACGTTATCCGGCCGTGAATGCCTTATACGTTCACAAACTGCTTTGCTCATCCCTTCAAACGGCTTATCCGCTGCGCTTGTCAGTTTGTCTGCTCTCAAACGGCATAAGCAAATTAATCCAACCGTTAGAATAAACTCTTTAAATATCCGATCATTGCTTTACAGGTTGAAAAGGAAAGTATTAAAGACATACGTTATCATAATAATCATTCAGCCGTTGGAAATAACAGGAAAGGTTGTCAGTTCAAAAGCAACCTCTCAATCCACTCAACTATATGGCCAAGTTCACCGCTTTATCATTTCATGAATCGAAACGGACGTCGTTTTGATTCATTAGGTTGTTTACATCTATTTAGCTCAAGTTACACCAGGAGTTACGGACACGTATCGGACAAGTTGTAACACAGGACAGTTTCGGTGATGGTGATCGCGTACAAGCGTCGAATTCAGAATGTACCGAAGTGAAGTGAAGATTTAGCGAGTTACTAAGTGATGGTTCCCAAATCTGTTTGAAAACTTCCGAAAATACAAGCACAATCCTCACAATTTGAAATGACCGTACATGCAGATAAGGGCAGATTTGAAAGTTATGTGGTTATTATGAATTAACCCGTGAATGCAAATTTATCCGTTTTGTTGTGTAGTATCGCTGAGTATTTTTACGAGTTGTGCTGTATTTTGACGAGCCCATAGGGCGAGTCAAAACAGAAATAACGAGTAAAAATTCTCAGCGATACTACACAACAAAACGTTTTATAAGAGATTTATTATCCTACACGCCAAATTGTTTTTTTCGTAACTTCAATTCAAGTCGTCGCTTACGCATTGAGAGAAAACGTGCCTAACACGAAGTGCAGTTGGATAATAAAACCCTAAATCTTCTTTATAAGCTAGAGCTGAACCTATAAAACAACAACTCCCAGAGTGCATTTCGCTTCCACAGAGGGATAAAAAAAGGGAGCGACAAAAGCGCGACGGACAAAAGCGCGACAAAATCACTATCCAAAGGAATTCAGTATGCCAGCATAAAGCAATGACATCACACCATAAGTCATCGCTTAAAAATGGCGAAGAAATAAATAAAAGATGGTTAAACGAAATGATGGAGACGCCCATTATAGTGAGGGTCTACCGAGCTCCGCAACTTAACGTTAGACTATTTTACACTTAGCTAATAAGTTAATTTACCGCAACATAGGTCGGTCAACATTACAATAAAACACTCATAACATGACGCTAATTGATGGCATTTACACTTCACTGCACAGTTTGGTTTCGATTGGATTGTTAGTTTTGCAAGCAACTTTTAGTAATTAAAAGTTTTATAGACAAATAAGACAATACTAAACCCAACAAAAAGTAATTACTTGCCGCTCGCGCAAGTTAAACCGCATACATAAACTGTGAACACAACAATCAGTTATTTGACCTATTTGTTAAACAATTGTGTCGCGGTAATTCGTGTGCTAATAAATATTCCGCAATCATTAATTTCGATGAATCGCATTGGATTTCAATAAGAAAAGGATTTCTTTTGTCAAACAAATGCATTATTGTTAGTTTGGTAACTCACTCACTGGCGTGGGACATCAATACAAGAGAAATAACTGTAACGTAACTATGCATTTAAAAACGTTTGTGGTTGAAGAATTCATTTGCGGGTTAATTTCAAAATAATGGAGGCGAAGTTTACAGGCAAAAATACATCAAAAGACCAGTCGATTGAGCAGGCATTAAGAAGGCTTAAATATTTGCACACTTCACTGATGCCACACGAAGAAAGCACAATAAGGAACAATGGAAATAAACTTGACGACAGAATTTCATGGACTAAAGAGTTGAAGTCGAGGCACGAGGAACAACAACAAGTTACCAGGGCGAGAAGGACTCCAGAAAAACAATGTTTTCTGTCTTTGCAACCCAAGACACCAAGCACGTCTAGGGAAAAGGTAAAACAGCGCTTTGTGAAACGTAAGCAAGAGAAGAAAGCCATTCGAACGGGCCGTGCACCGTTACAGGCTTATCGAGTACCAAGCTCTTCAGTCACCGCCAATGAAATACTTCAATCGAAGAGTGACGGGAACGATGAGATAGAGATTTCAAGAGATAACCCCGTGTGTAAAGAACGTATTTCTAAGTCAGCGTCAGGGGTGTTCTACGCCAATGATCCTCACAAATGCATTCAGTGCCTTACAAAAGATTTTTGTGAGAACGCGCACAGGCAGAAACCAACTAAGGAATACTTCACAAACATGAGAATTAATCGCGTTACTTTCTCTGCTCGACCGAGTGGCTACAAAGTCAAGTCAGTACGTGAAAGTAAAAGCAAAATTGAAGCTCCAGGAAGTTGTTTCTTTAATGGATGGGGCGTGCGATCAAACATGGAATCTTTACAGCGGGGGGACACAAACAATGATTTGAAGCGACAAGCGGCCAAAGAGACTATGGATGTTACGGTCGGTTTGAAAACCCTTAAACTAGAGCCCAAAATGCAACAAGGACAGACCAAGCAAACTATTCCTCAACCCCCTCCCACACCAGTTCGACAAATTGACATCAAGCTACCCCAGGGCGTGATGGTAAGGTATCAACTGTCAGAAGATGATTGACGTACTCTTGCCCCCTTAAAATTGACGCTAGGAAAGATCATCTTTCTTCTCACAATTTTTCTGCCAAGTCACGCTTGCAGCTGGAAGAGGCTACGTATCGCGCAGCTTTACACATTATTCTATGGCTTCCATTACATATGTAGTCACTTACTCAGTGTCAAACATTATGAGTGAACCTTAAAATGGCTATGATGTAAGACTGACTGATAACTACGTAGTGTAGAAAGGACAACGACGTGACAGAGTTGAAAGCGACGAACTGAAATCGTGGGCAGCTGCAGTGTTTCGACTTGGTTGGATATCGTCAACACGCTGTAACAGCAAAGAGTAAAGCCGCCGGCTGGTTTACCGATCGTCTATTAAATGACCTCAGATGAAACTCACTGAAATCCAAATGTTTGCAGATAGCCCATTGTCACGTGCAAAGCGCATGACCTCGATCCACAATATCATGTCGTTTTCAAAAACTGTCCCGCAAAATAAACGCAAGCAAGAACACGAAAGGTTTTATTAGTACAACTATGAGTTTATAAGGAGTTTATTAAATTCCTCTGGGTGGGCGCTCACAGAACATTAAGGCCTTCAGGCAAGCTTGAAAGCACTCGCTCGAAAACTATTTATTTGATTGTTTGAGTTAAGACACCAAAGTATATAGTTTAGAGTAAAGACTTTGTTGCACTATCAGATAAATTCATCCTCATAGCTTCTAAATTAAAATTATCATAAAGACTACGGCAAATAATTAAAGGGAGAGAGCTAGAAACACAAAGGGGAAACAAGGAAGTCCATAGTAAATAACAATTCCTTTTAATTTGTTGCAAAAAAACAGTCACACGATAAAATTAGGTTCATTTCATTATAATACAGTTTTGCAAGGGATGGAAATTTTATGAAATATTACATTCCTAATTATAAAAAACGAATGCCATAAAGCCATAAAATGTATTTTAGTCCTAGAGAGACAGCAATTAGCATATTTGTTGCTACAACGTATTGAGTAAACTGGCAATTGAAGTTCATTGAATAAAATTCTTACGTTGAGCGAGTTCTATAGAGTACTCACTGTACGAAAGACTGGTAGAAATTGAACCATTATATTAATTAAGGTTTTGAAAAGTTTTAGCTCACTCAAAAAACATACTTCACGAGGGATTTAGGGAGCTATTTATATTCATAATATTTCTCTCGATAGCACACACTGCAAAATAAATGTCATTTTTTAGCTGAATTTAAATATTTCACGACAACAGTCATTAATTATTGATATCGTTTCCATCTTCTTTCGCCGACTTATTGCTCTGTGTTGAGATGGGAGAATAAAGATGAATTTCGTGTAGAAATTCACTAAAGTGTACGTTTCTTTTGTATTTTGGTTGCGAATCTTCGATTTCCGCTTTTTTATCAGAAGTGACACTAATTTGCAGATCTTTGTGTCTAGCACCCTCCGTCGAAGATCTTCCGTTTTCAAGTTCATTCCACTTTGCTAAACGATAGGATGGAATTTCAATATTTACAAAAGGCACTAGCCAAAGATGACCTTCGTCAGTGGTTATTGCCTCTGAAGGGAGTTCTATTTCTCGCGGCGGTGTGATACGTGAAAATTGTGGAACGGCTGATATCGAAGACGAGTCGTGCAGCATAAAATGGTCACTAGGCAACTGTCGAACGGTTAAACAAGTTTCTGCTGCAAACGTGCTGGGTTCGCCGCGCTGAGAATATTGAGAATATTGCCGGCTGCGTGTTTTCTTTCTTTGCGGTTTAACCGTGTTAACTTTACTGTCCTTGATTTTTGGCAACGGCGGTATTTTTGGAAGCGTCGTGTAAAATATTTCTTTATTTTCTGGTGGTATTCCCTCCAATTTCGGTAATATAAGTTGAGCGCGATCCTCGGAGTGTGTTATGTTGTGCCCGTCAAAAAGATTGCCACTGGCGTCGCTTTTCAGTAGTAGCTGCCTCAAATACTCCTGATCATTAAGATAAATCGGGTTCGATAATTCCTGGTGGTGCAGATTTGAAGAAGGTTTCTTATGTTGCACGCGCGTTTCTGTTAATCCATTGCTTGTCGCTGCCGGTTTAGCTAGCTCTTCACAAGGCTGTGTCCTGTTGCTAGCATGTTTCTTATCAGCTCTGTTTGCGTCGGATAATCCTTTTCTAAATATGCGTACAGCCTTTTCTTCATAGCGTCTGTGTAACAGTAACAGTTCTTGAACGTCTTTGTAACCTCTTTTATCTTTCACTGAAGAAGAAGAACCGGTCAGCGCCACTGGCATTGTGAAATCCTGAGTTTACCTTCTTTGCTCTTCACAAAAACGCACTCACACAGCCAATGACACAAGCAAACTTCGTTTGACACAAGCCTCAGAAATCTAATAAGTAACCCAGTCCAAATATCACTCGGTGAACAGCTGTCGAGGACACCCAAGCAACGACATAACTCGCTTTTTCACTTCGGTATAAGGTGTCACTCGACATGACAAGTTTGTGGCGAATGAATATTTTATGAAATATTCAATTTACTATCTGGCTATGACCAATGACCCAAGACATATCACATTGCGGTTACCGTATATCTAAAGAACCTGTAAAAATAATTGTCTTTTATAAGCATTTGATCTCCATCAGAAAACATAACCAAAATAAAATAGACCTTTTTAAGCTAGTAATTTCTTGAAACATTTTTATGATATTTTCTCCACTAGTAATGCCTTAAATAATAAAAAGTGCTTGCTAAAAATAAGATTTGATCTGTTTTAGCGTGACGCCAATAGTCAAATTTATTTGCATTTTTTGCATCCTTTTGTTGGCATTTTTCCGAGCTGAGTGGCCAGCTAGGAAGATGTCTGGTTTCGGTTTTAGTAAAATCAATCTTACTCTATGGACTTGCACGCACACATAAACCATTAGATTGCGTGATTATTACAATGACGTGAATTAAATTATTAGTGAATGTGAACAATGAGGAATTAAGAAGCTAAGCCTGCAAAACAATTAACCTTTTAAATTCAGTTCCTGATCTTAATTTACCTTCCCAGTTTCAATACCGTAAGGCCAGATTGTCACCATCATTTTGATGCTAGCGGGACTTCAAATGCGATGTTTGACGAGTTAGCTGAAAGGTCTCTGATGAGTCCCTTGGCAGGGACGAACCATACGTATGTAAGGCTAGCCATAATTATCTATTGGAGAACGAAACGGACCAGTGAAAATCAAACCAACGGAGTCGGAAACCTATTTTGCTTGTGACTCCGTCGGTTACGATCTCGTGAAAACTAGATTGTCGGAGTCAGAAGCAGAAGCGGAAGAATAAACGAATCACAATACTTGATTCCTTGATATTTGATGGTTCTTCCGTTTCTTCTTTCTTTGTTCACTAGAACATAATTAAGTGACGGAGTCGTAAACGGAATCGGAAGAAGTGGAAACGTTCTGATTCTTCCGACTACGACTCTGTCCAGCTTATGACTCGCCCGCTTATGACTACCATTTTTTGTTTTCTTTGGGAATGCGCGCTTTTACAGCTTGTACGACTCCGACTACGACTCGGTCGCTAGTGAAAATTAGTCTTGGGCGAGACAGTTTACTCTCACAGTGCCTTTCTACCACACGAACCGGAGACGAGCGTCAGTCATTAGCTCGTATACAGACTTCGTGTGCTTATCACTCGTATCTGGTGCGCTTGAATTTGACTTTACTGGCGGTGTACCATTCTAACTATCACAGTGGCGATTAAAATCAGAACTTCCGAAAACGCTAGCTGACATTCACATCATGTGCACATATACAAACGACAGTTCTGGTATCACTGTTGTGTCCCAGCGGGGGCTGACGGGGTAACCTTTATAGGGAGACGCCCAACTCGAAAAGTGTAGGAAAACTATCATATCCAACAGTTGCACGTAAAAGCTGAATCTTCTCAGTAAGAACATGGATACTGAAAAGAGATGCAGCTTCCGTCAGTGTAGGTACGTTTATGTGAAAAATGATCCACACTACATAGAAGAAGACAGTATTATTACAGTGTTACCTTTTCTGCCAAAAAAATGGTTGAGTTTAGGTTGCGTTTCCCCACCTCGACATTTCGCGCTCTTACCCTTCCCCATTTAGGTCTACCGTTAATTAATCACAGCGCCACATAACTGACGAAAATAAATTTATTAATTATCTTCTCTCTTTTATATACACAACATTAGTGTGTTCAAACTTAAAGTTCGCCTCTCTCTTCTAAAACTGTTTCTTATTCCAAGCAAGGAAACTTCAGTTCAGTTCCAATGTCATTGTTTTAGTACTTCAGACAATGCTTTAGTTGAAACAAAAGTTCCAAATATCGACACCAGGACACCAAACAAAATCATAACGTAATCCAGAACTTTCTGCCAACAGGTTAAATCCATTTTTCTTAGAAACAAATGCGCCGCGCAAGGCAGAATGCAGTTGAATAACGGAAGCGATAAGTTACCGAAAAACGACGTCAAAAATCCGAAATGCGGAATGAAGGCTGCTGCTAAAAGCGTGATAGAAACTAACAAAATTCGAAGCCCTGTAAAATAAATGGATATCGGCAATCGTACTTTCGTCTGCAGCAAAGAATAAGTGGTCGAATCTTCGATGCACTGGAAAACTGCAAGGAGTGGCAATGCATACGAAAATAGACAACTAACGACAAACACTACGCTGACAATAATATGGAGCAGACCGTGAGGAAGATTGTTAATTACAATTTCATCTGTGGCAAAAGAGAATGACAAAAAGCCAAAAATGGAAAAGGTTAATTTGAATAAGACTGCAGCGATATAAGCAAGTGCTAAAGCTCTTCCAAATTTGGACCTGTCAGCCATGCTTTCTTCCACAGATGGCACAATAGGGGCCGAGCCGTAGCTGAACATGACGATCCCCAGGGAAATAAGGAACCCGTTTGTATCCCAGAACAAGAGACTCTTGAGATTCCACTGTGATTGGTGGGTGGCCCCGTACCACAGAATAACCCCGGAAGTTCCCAGTAAAGCTGCAATTCCGATGACACTCAGCCAGGCAATCTGAGAGAGCGACTTCAAAAACGTCGATGGAAGAACCACAGCGGCTGCAATGCACGTCCAGAGTGCTGGTGTTAGGGGAACTGACGGGAAAGCGGATTTCATCAACGACCCACACACGATGAGATATGAAGTCGAGATAACGGTCAGATCAAAGCACTGAACAACGGCTACCATAGTTCCACCAAAGCGAGGCCAAATGGCTTCTCCGATTTCATTCCACGAAGAACGCACTCGTTCGATACCATAGATACGGTGCCTCCTGTACAGACATTCGACCAGCACTCGGGCTGTGAACCAGTAGATGATGGGCATGATAACAAAAGCTCCAATCGCTGCTATTCCACCTTTAGCGAGAGCAAACGGCAGAGCTAAGAAACCAACGCCTTCAATGAAGTTGATGATGTTGAGTGTCGCCTTCCACACAGAAGCGCGACCGGGTTCGAGTGGAATAAGTGGCGTTCGTTCAGATAAGGTGAACACCCTTTCACGTGATGCGCCATCAATGTCCTTACCCAGGGAATGGATGCTCGTGGACACATCAACTGCGACGTCAATATCAAAGTTCTCCATATGCTGAAATATGAAAAGAAATATGATCAGCGTAGGTAGACGCAAAAACGTGAAATAAAAACACAAAGAAAATTCTAGTTGCTACAATGAGCACAAACGGAATAGTAAGGCAAAAAGGCAATTTCATTGAAATATTCGTTACCTGAAATATATATATCTATATGCACCTCCCAACTCAAAAATAGAAAACAAGTGCGAAAATTTTTTTTTTTTTTATTGCAGCAGGCTAGTCTCCCCCGCAGCTATTTTTTGTGTAGCAAGCGTTTCCGTTGGTTGGGGAACAAAGAAAGACAAAGAACCGGGATATTCGGTGTTTTTTTCCAGCAGGAAAAATAGGGCGGGAGCGGGGAGGGGGAGGGCGAGGAGAAAGCACCACAGAGGCTGCAAAGTATGTAACGAGTGCTGAAATCGGGAAGCGCAACGGCTACAATGCAATTCCCGAGAGCTGAAACCGCTGTGGTGTCCTTTCTGTCCCTTCCCCTCCCCCTCCTTTCCTGTTTCTTTTTTTGCTCTAGCCCCATTTTTCATGCGGGCAAAACACCGAAAGTTCAGGCTAAGTTAGTCACAGAGGTTTATTTTAACTCTTTTCATATAACCACATAAAATGGCTGACGTGAAATATCTAAATAACATAATATGTTATTCGCCAAAGTCTCAAGTCGTGGGTCATCGAAAGCGAGTCATCGCAGGTACAAAGGTTACGTAATGAGGCCATCTGACATGAAGTTAATATGTCGATGAACAACTATCTCGAACGAGTTCGCGATAAAAGAGTTGGAGATAGTCATATGACTGAAAAATTATATGCGAGGAAAATGATAGGAGTTTGACAAGGTCATTCAACCGTACGGCATATTTAAATTAAAAACTCGACGTGCGAGGTCATTTACCTAACAAATTATATTTTGGTCCGTCGCCTTGAAAATAAACGGTAGCCAAACTGTAGGTCGAAAAGTAACGAATAGTTCAGCGTGATGTAATGGTTCGATAAAATTTTAAATCTTTTAGCTATGATGGAGAGGCACCTACCTGAAAGCGATGTCATAAAAAATATCCGAGCTAGAGCAGTCTGTTGGTTCTCAGCTGCCTTGCAAGGATATGTTGTAATCATATCTACCGTGGGATACTTATAGGAGTCACGTGTAACACTGTTCAATCGTTTCAAGTCGAGGCATTTGGCTTGCCGAGTCATGCAACTCTGTGTCTTTTTTGTTTTGTCTTGTTGGTGGTGGAGGGGGTGCCATGCGGAATGACTGTTTTCTCCAAATAGCTCAGCAAATCATGTCAGTTACTCATGAGTCAATTGACACAATTACAAACAAACTCAAATAATTTTCCCTGGGTCCCCTTAGGTGTGCTTTTTCAGTCTGCATTCTTCTTCATAAAATTTGTCATAAGAAAATATAATTTTCTCCTTATTAAATATTAATCTGTGCAAGGTTTAGCATTCATTTAAGATAATAAAAATAAGCTAAGAAAGTAATCAACTGTAAGATTGTCTGATAAAAAAGAAATTAATAAAATTAAAAAGACATTTTAAAAATCCCCAAAAGTAGAAAAAAATTTAAAACTTAGAGACATAAAATTAAAAAGTTTCAATAATGATGAATAATTAAGTGTTTAAAAAACGTTTTTCTTAGGCGATTTCCTGAGTAGAATCAAGGTATCTATCATTCTTTAAAAAATGACTGGTAAAAATATAGAGTTCCAAAGTATAATAATCACGGAAATGTAACTTAATATAGCTATTGATATGTTTCCAAGATAAAATGTGAAATGAGAAAAAAAAAGTTAAAGAGAAACATTATTTATAAGATATATTAAAATGCTGCTTTTCATCAACAAAATATATGATGTTTTAGCGTGCTGGTGTATCATTACTGTATAATGAAGACAAAACTCTGAGTTCTTGACAGGAGTCAAACCCATGACTTTTTCAATGCTGTCAATGGGAAGAAACATTTTCACTAAGAATTTTATATATTTTTTTTGCAAGAAAAAGGTTACATTAGTCTGATTGAGAACTACATATGCCCCAGGGGATATTCTCACAGTATACATGATGGGAGGAGGGAGGGAGCGAGGAGAGGTCCAACAGAGTTTCATAGTGTGAACCCCAAAAAAATACATGAGGCAGAAATTTTTTCTCCCAAAAACTGCCTGCATGAAAATTTCCTACCTCCAAAAATACAAAACTACAACACCTCTTTATACTGATGTATTCAATCAAATAGACATTTCTAATGCATGATTTTGCATCACTAAGCTAATTAACTTTATATATCTGTTAATGTCTCTTCATTTTCTTTCATGCTCAAGAGGTCCTCTGGTCAAGTCTGTCACTCTCCCTCTCCACCATTTTATGCTTGTTACACAGGCGTAGAATATCTCCAGTAATCAGCCAACAAACTTAACTCTGCTTTTGGCTTTAAATGTGTATGAAGTAAAAAATAATAATATTGAAGCTTATTTGAAACACTTAACATGATAACATCATAAATTTTTTCACTAAAACAGTAAAATATACTGAATCAAGAATGTCTCTGGAAATATTAGAGCAGTGTTCTTCAAACTTGGCACCAGTAATGTGCATCACAAGAAAAACTAAATGTCACTTGTTGTGCTATTGTCATGGCAACGGTTTTGCCACCAGTCTTCCCAGTTTTTGTCTTAACCAAGGATCATCCACTTCTAACATGTCTACTGATTTCAAGGTCCTTCTGTTCCACTTTAAAGGGTTGAAAATGGGGATATTTGGATTTTGACAGAAAGAGACTGGAGGTAAGAGTGTTGTCCTGACAATGACACAAAGGGTGTCCTTTTGTTTCTTTTGTGATTTACATTCCTGGTGCCAAGTTTAAAGAACACCATTCAAATATTTTTAGATATATTCTCAATTCAGTATTTTACTGTTTTAGTGTCGAGACAATTTATGACAGCATTGCTTTTCTCATTTGCAAAATATGAAAACAACAATATCTCTAAAATGAAAAAAAGATATTCCAAAAAGGAAAATGCCATTCTTCTTAAATTTGAAAAGCCTTTCAAATACATGTAAGTAGCAATTATTTCTTACATCATAGTCACTTTAATGATGCAACAAATCATCTAAGATAGGATGCCCATCTACAACATGTTACCCACTGGCATTTGGGAGTCTGTCTTAACAATTCCCAGTACAGTTTGAGCTCAAAATATATCTGGCCACAGTTGTTTGGATAATGCTATCCACAGGATAATCCACTATCCAATGGATAACTGTTAAGAAAACAAACCACGCCATCCGCTGGATAGTGATTTACATGTATCTGGTGGAAACCGTTATTCACCTTTTGAACAAATCAGGCCTGAAGTAAGCGAGTAAAAAGGAGCCCTTATTATCACAATTCAACATGATCTAGGACTCATTGCAGTGAGCATTAGGCCATAGCATCTGCCAGTCCTATTTGAATGTGATATACAAAAAATCAAAAATCATGTCTGAGCAAAAAGCTGGCAATTTATTATTTTTCAAGTGCCTGCAGCACTCTCAACATTTTCTGAACTTATCATTTCCTCATCCTGGTTGACAGGCAATAGAGGTTTGGTTGACATAAGTGTATATGATCCCATTCCAGCAGCTCTCTCAGCTTCTTCAGGAGTGTAAGGCACTTCCTTTAGCAACTTAACTCTGATAAAAACAACAAACACCATCTTATTAACACTGAGAGCAAGATAAAGTGTCTGATAAAGTTTCTTATATGACATTCAATAAGACCAGTCCGCTTTTTTTTAAAAAGACTTGTGATGTTTGCATTTTTTAAGCAAATAAAATGTTATCTACTGTTAGGGCAAATTAGTGTTGTTAGTAAAAATTAATATTACTATTAATTTCTCCTTTCTTGTCTCCTTTTCCTTTTTATTGATGCTACCTATCTAGAACATAAATTGTAGACAGAGATAGCTACAAAACAAACTGATTAATTTTAATTAGCTTTCCAGCATGGTCTTTGATTTCAATACAGATAGAATCAGATTTAAGATTTAGGACTATCAACTAATTCGATGAATGAGTTCAATAAGGAAATATTTTATTATATCACCCTTAATTTTAATATTATATGGAGGCAGCATCGCTCAGTGGCTAAAAACAAGCAATCTGGAGATTGTGAGTTCAAGTCCTGCTCTGACCACTAGGCTGGATTTGTTTCTCAGTACACACTTCTAGTTAACTTCTCGGTCATGCTTGTATAGGGTGCCAACTGGTCTGCCTCTTGCTAGTTAAGTTTACTTGAAATATTTGTTTCTTCCAGTTTACGTGGCATGCCTGAAAACCAGCTGACCAGCACTTCAACAACAACAACATCATCATCATCAACAGTTATGCAATAAAGCAAAGGATATCCACAAGAATACATGAATTTTATGTTACTGCAAAAATTTTGTGAACATCCAGAAAATATCCATACACCTCCCATGGAAGGTTTTCGTGTTTTAACCCTGTCACCCCCTTGAAAATTTCAATTTAGCTTGATACTTTCAATTAATTAAAAGCTTTGGGTTTTTGAAATCCCTCTCAGTCATAGTCCGAAAAATTTCTAATAATCTTCCTCAGGGTAGGTATCATGGGCATATTATCTTGAACTGCACAATGAAGATTGGAACTTACTTTTTCCTATGGACTCTTGATTTTATATGATCTTTTAAAGACTTCTCATCAACAAAGTATCTCCTTTAAAAAGAGAGAACATAGTTGCATTCAATCAGTTATTTTCATGTTTGCATTGCTGAAAAAAAAAACACATTTAAGCCACAAAATGTCCACCATATGATGGGAGGGGAACCTTTTACAATCAAATGTTTTTTTTTGAAATCATTATTTCCTAGCATGATTGTCCAGGTGATGCTTCTCATCAATGACCTGGCAATCCTCAGAGTTCGGCACATTTTTGTTCATATTTAACAATTTTGCTGTTATTAACAAAAATAGGTGGCGACAGTTACCTTGCAACTAATTGATAACAATTAACTATAGGTCATTGATTGTCATTGAAAATCGATGACAATGGGTTATTCCAGGAAAAATCCACACCTCCCTGATAGATGGGTTTCTAGAAATTCTCTCAGGAGTGGGGTTAAAGGCTCTGGAAATCCAGGCAAAGGAGGAAGGGAGGAGGAGGTTGACCCTAAAAAGTCTTCTTCAGGGCTAATTTCCAAATGAATGTAACCTCAAACTTTAAGATGTGTGACATGTATGTAACACTTGAACACCCAGCTCTAAATCTGAAAAAAGTTGAAATCTTTTAGTTATGTCTTTCTTTTCTGATACACTTCACGTTATCTACACATATTCACAAGAAACATACAGAAAAAATATAACTTCACAAAGGACAAACAAGAAGAAAGCTGTGTGTAACACCAGTTGCATATGTTCAGGATAAGCATGCTGGGACAAGTGTAGTCAGGGTGGAAAAAGGCCACATGTAGGAAACCCAGCCAAGCGAATTTCCCTCCTATAATAAGCCCCTCCAAATATAAGCCCCTTCCAATGCAGAATTTTCTTGCTGTCAACCTTGACAAGAACACTTGAAACTGAAACTCCTGCACAACTGAACATTTTCCTGGACAATTTGCCTCCAAAATTCCACACAACATTTTTCCTGCATCCTAATAGAATAGAAGGCCAACTTGGAGGGAAGAAACCCCAGGTTGTTCTCGCTACTTTTATAGAGGGTTGTACAGGGTAATTTAGCTGCTTCATTTTTGGGAAATGTGAATTTAAGAAATTACTAATTCAGGGTTTTAACACTACTCTCCATGATTTTGAGACAGGTTTCCTCCAAATAATTTTACTGTTAGAGAAGTCTATTAAGGAAATTTCATCACCAACGAACCCATCACCAAGAAACCACCTCATCACCAAACACCAAGAGAAATATAAACTTAAGCAAAGTAGTTGAGGTGCATAAGCTGATTGTGTGACTGCAATGTCATTTAACTTTTAAGTTTGTTAGCTTGTCTGTTTGAAAATTTTGATTTCAACATGTTGTTGGTGACATGATACAATTATTATAATAAATATGTGTTCCTTTAACATTGCCTAATGAGGAATCCATAGCTGCCTTGTGCATGTAGTCGAGAACTGACTGTGTTGTTATTGCTCAGTTGCTTTGCTGTTGTGTTTGCACTTAGGCTTACACAAGTGTTTCATAAAACGATCACACAACTTCAACCTTACACAAACTGTGTGAATTATGCAACTAAACAAAGTAGCACGAATTTCAGCCAATTTGACTTGTGGGCAAGACACTTAACTCTCACAGTGCCTCTCTCCACCCAGGTGTATAATTGGGTACCGGTAAATTGTTGGGGAAAACCTAACAAATTGCAGGAGAATGACCTGCGATGGACTAGCATCCTGTCCAGGGGGAGTAGCCGCTTCATGCTACAGAAACCGGGGATAAGCTCCGGCAGCTATGGTCCTCTAGGATCGAAAGGCTTCATTTTTTGACTTGTGGTTTCAATGTTATTAGATTGTTAGTAATTTGGTGGCGAGGTGACCAGTAATAAACAATAATTGGATGAGGTTTTTGTGATATCCAGAATAATTAAGGTTGAGGTAGGGGTTATTAGCTGAAGCCAAAGGCTTCGGCTGATACCCTTACCAAGACCTCTATCATTCTGGATATCACAAAAACCGAATCTAATAATTGTTTTATTATACATTGAATGAAACAAAACAAATGACATGTTTTTGCTTCTTCACAGACAGCAAGCACCACAAAGTGCGCAAACTTGGCATGATTACCGCAGTCTTACATGACATGATTACCCGTGACCTTGAGTTTTATAATCTACAGTTATGATGTCACAGGCGTTGATTTCAAAAATTCACTGTATACTTTCGGCCAATCAGAAAAGAGAGTGAGTTCAATGTATAATAATCATAAAAAGTGACTTAGTTATGCGATTTGCAATACAAAGTCTTGACTTGGCTTTTCATGATTTTAATTAGGTTCATCAAGGTATGTTATGCTTCTTTCTTCAAAAGGTTTTAACACATGTAAAGTGGCCCTGTATTCTGCAGTTGCTCCAAGAACTCTATCAAGTGTAAGAAAGGATTATTGTACCTAGCTTGCTTATTTTCGTGATTCGGGAAAACGAAATTTTTATATCCGTGATCCTCTGATCTATTTTTAGCTCTTGCTGATTTAGGAAAATCAAGTGTAATAATTAAATCAGACTTACGCGCAGTGAATACAGTAATACTGTCCTGAGCCTGGTAGATCCATATCACAATCTTGTGATTTCAGTTTAGCGGCGTTCTTTGGTTGCAAGTCCTCGTGAATTTGATCCAAGTCCTTTGTTCGTCTCCTAGTGCGATATTTCTTTTTAAGATGTTTGTCGTTCTTGTGCATTCGCTTTCTTCTTAACCGGCCCATTTTTTAAACTACTTATGAAGGTTATCTTGTATTTCGTCAGTGTGATTCGTGCTGAGAAATTCTTGTTTTCCAATATGGCCTTGGTGAAATCTTCAAGGCGCATGTTGAAAATGAAGGAGCCTGGGTAAAGGTTTATATTTTTCCGGGGGGCCCGGATCAAAAACAGATCAAAACGTCAATTGGTTAAATTTATTAAAACGTATAGTAGAAATAAACCTGTTTTGGAAGGTACGTTCATAAATATAATTAAAAAGAATTTTATTTGAATTTTATTTTATTTTATTTATTTGTAATTATTGAACGAGCTACTTTTTTTAAGAGAATTACACTATTCTACCTCCCCTCCCCTAACCTGACACTGTAGTTGTTTGGCGAGGGAGACAGATTTGTTTTTTTTTATCTCAAATTTTACAAGTAAGGCATGTCAACGTTGTCAACTTAAAAGAACGGGGAAATTATCATGGACTGGCTAAAAGCAGGTTAAGGATTGTTTAATTCGTCCATTCTATCGTCAAGTGTAAATTTTAACAGATATGAACGAATCGTTTCCCGCCATCGGAAAACAATTCGACGAGGGGCAGGAAATATCCAACTCTTCGCGAAAAAACGATTTTCTCTTGGACGTGACCTTAAGCTCTCACGCCGAATCAGTTTTGGAAAGACGGTCAGGACATTTGTCACCTGAGAGAAACAAGAGATACGGAATAACAGATTTTAGTGATGTTTCTGTGGGAGAGAACTTGCTACAAGAGTTTGACCCGTTGTCTTCTCAAAACCAGCTCTCGGGTGACGAAGACCCGACTGTGAAAACAAAACCATCCATCGAAAGATTAGACTCCAAAGAAAATATGGAACTGCATCGAGCTTCTGGATTGATTCTAGGTCGTATAAAAGAAACTAACTTAGCGAATGCATCAGTCAGTTCGAGTGATGAAGGCACGTCTAGTGATTTTGATACAGAACCTGTAGATGTAGATGGTACATACATGTACAAGCCTAATCATAACGTAAATGAAGGAAGTTTGGAACATAGTGGGGATGCAAGATTAAATTGTGACCCTGATAATGCTGCTGTACAGGAAGGTAGGTCTTGTCATGATGTTCTCTTGTAATATAATTAATTAATTATAATTTCTTTATTCTAGTTAAGTCTTCTGTGCATGTATTTCGTGATTTCTTCTTCTTAGAAGTGTGATATAAGGTCAGGGATATTGAAACATCTGTTTTAAGTATGTTATATTGGGTTGGAATCCTTTAGCCGGTAAGCAGGAATTGGCCGGGAGTGAAGTGACTGAGGGGAGAACAGGGCGAGTGTTGTGCGACAGAGCCTGTAGACAAAGGTTGCCACTGTTCCAAGGCACCCGTTGTTCAGCCTCTTATTGGTCAGATCATAAGAAATTGCATACCATCCTCCATATATATATCAATGTCTTGCCTGGGTGTCTTCTGGTGTACTTAAGGTTACCATGCGCCTTCAAACCGACCATTTTCTTGAAATTTTGATTTTTTTAGTATATGAATTGTTCTAGGCATGATCTTTCATGTAAAAAAAAGTACTGAAAAATATAAAATAACGGCAGAGAAAACACGGTTTTTCGTTTTGACCGGAAGTAAAACTCTCCCTTCTGACTGACAACCCAGTGATGTGTATGTTGCCGCCATCGCTGCAAGCATCAAGTGTTCATTGGAAACTGCCACGCTTTCTCTGGAACTATTCCTTCGTCCGGCTCGTCCGGCTTGTCCGGCCTCACTGGTTTTAGAGCGAGCCTTGGTGGTCTTTTTTATCTTTCCCATTGTACAGAAACAGTAAAGGCAGTATTCCCGTTGAAGCTTCACTCAAAATTTTGAAGACTTCGTGTGGAGATGGATTGCGTGAAAATTTCATCAGGGGGTTAGCAGAAGAAAACCTTCCCAGCGCTGATTCGCCCTGTTATCTAAGAAGGTGTTTGCGGGTACTTTGTGGGCGGAGTAAGGCGAGTTTGTTTACGAATACAGCGATTTTTATAAAGCTGTTTTCTTGAGTTGAATTTTCCACCAGATAGGGTCACTTTTAAGAGCTACAACTCAAATGGAATTTGTTCAACTGACTCTAAATTTGGAGGGAAGTTTGTGTAACATACAACGAACAAAACCGTGTCTGCGAAGAGCTGTTTCTGTACGATCACTATAATTATTTTTGGCCCTGTTTTGAAAATACTCTCTAACTTTTTAATGCAATCGAATTTGACAAAACACAGACACGGTTTTTGAGCACTTTGGCTCCGGAAACCGGAAAAAAAATCAAATTAGCAAAATATAAAATTCACTTTGAGTTAAAGCGGTCAGAAGCCAAATCAGACGCTCGCATTTAGATGTCGTGGAAAATTTGACGATTCGTAATCACAAAATGGTAGATGCAGTTAGCTAGCCTGTCTTATAAGCTTTAATTTGATATAGGGGTTTAGGTATCTGCAGTTTAACACAAGCGTGCTACATCGTTTCGACTTGAGACACCCCTGAAGGTGTACAGTAACCTTAAGTGTAAAATGGAGTCGACCAGCTTCCACAACTAATCTACCATTCATGACATTTGTACGCTTGCTGAACATGATATTGTGTCCAGCACAAGGCATACAACTCAGGTTGGAAAAACCCTCTTCTTGTGTGATTGAAAATCCCAGGTTTTCTAGCACATGAGCTACAACAATGCTCTCTTGTAGCTCAAGTTAAGCTCCTTGTTTCTGGACTAAACACGGGTAACTTATTTACTCTTTAACATCATCAGTCTGCCTTGCTCTTTTAGCACAACAAGTAAATTACTTTTTGTGTATTTACAAAAACCGACAATGGGGATTAATCTGCTCCATTTCACCATTTGAAAGAACTGTGTATTTTCTCTTGAATTGTGATTTTTGTATAAGATCTCCTAAACATTCCAGTGCATCCATGCAGAGGCAGGTGAATAACTGGTTAATTTCAAGGTGGCTTTGTCTACAGTCTCTCCTCCTCCTCTATCTTCTATCCTTTTTCTTCCTGCTTTCTCTTCGCCCCATCCTTGGCTAGAGAGCCTCTACACAGGCAAGAATCCAGTTAAATGTGTTGTTCTATTGATGTGTCCCCCCTCCCCTCCCCAATCCCTCTGGAAATTCCATTTTTGGTTCATCCTTTCCAATAAAGACTTTGGTTTCTAAGATCCCCCTCACCCTTGGAAATTTCAATAACACTCCCTCAGCAGGTGGCTATGGATATTTTCTGAAACCACAGACTTATCTCTTACTGTTCTTTTGTAGTTTGTCCTTTCTTAAATTCCCTTACCACCCTCACCATCCCCAAAAAACTTCACATGCCTTAGCAACATGATTACTATTTGCATAATGGCGTGTCAATTTTCACACTTAATAAGCATGAAAACAAGGTGACTCACATTTTCAATTTAGCCTGTGGATTTAGAGCAGTAGTTGATCAAGAAGAGTTTGAGTGATGAATGTGCTGAAAGCCTTTTCAAAAGCTCTCTACTTGACGTGTTATGTCATAATAGACATGATTTCTGTCATTCTTTCCAGACCAGTTCTAGGTTCCTCTCTCCTTTTTTGTTTGACCTATTGCTGTGGAAGGGCATTGTATTCTGTGTTCTAAGGGAGAGTTTTAAGTGATTAGAGCCACTTGACTGTGGTATAACCAATTTCATGTCAAAGGTCAAAGGCCAATGTATGGGTCTGCATAGTTTCCACTGTTAAGCTGAAGCCCTCTAATAATTATTATTTAACATACATGTATGTTGCTCGGTACTGTTTTCCTAGCGTTGCTCTTCTATGGAGTTGTATTCTTCCCCAACTTTAGGGGATTTATGATGAGAACAAGGTTAAGGGGCAGGTGTTTGGTCTAGTAAGAAGAATATCAGTTAATCACAGACCTATAAAAGAATTATATGTGTATGGATGTTTTCAACAAGCTCTCCTTTGAAGAAAGCGAGGTAAAATGTAGTATTATAAAGGATGTTGATCTAAACCAGCCCTATAATCCCCTTAAGATATTTTCTAGAAAGTTCAGATACAGATGCTGCACAGTAAAACATCCCTAACCTCCCAAAAAACCTCCCTAACACAAAATATGTTTTAGTTTTCACTTCCCAAGCACCTGGGGTTATTCTCATCCTGCTCAGATGAAGAATCAGGTTTATTCAACCCAGAACCTTGCTGATGGTTATTCAAAAATATAATTAATCCCATGAAGAAATTATATTATTGCATAATTTCACCTTCTTGACAGATGCAGCAGAAATAAATTCATCAGAAACTTTTAGACGAACTTCCATTCATCAAAACTTGAGTGCACTGAACGATAACTTTCGTGACATTGCACAACATCGCATACTATCAGTGGCTGGTAAGTTAGTGCATAATTATTATTCAATAACTTATAGAGAACCTTGTCAGTTTTGAATGTGGTCATTTTTGTAAAAGAAACAGACTAGAAATCTGAAAAAGATGAAAATTTTTGGTGAATTTTGTAGACTGGGAGAAGTACAGAAAACATAAAACTGTTGATTAGCGTGTTCTTTGTCACTATTTACACTGTATTTGGAGGGAAGAGTTAATATTGAATAAGTGCTACCAGTACTTTTTATTATGTTCAAGAAATTATGTGGAATTTCACTTCAAAGATGTCTTAAAAAGAAATCTGACATTGCATTGTCAGTAATATTTATGCCCATCCTTAATAAAACTCCAGTCATTGTTTCTTTCCTGTAGGTGATGATAAAAGTGGCAGGCCTGTGATTGTTTTTTCTGCTTGCAGAATTCCACCAATAAATTCTATTGATCATGCACGGCTGTTCAGGTTATAGAAGACAATTTTTTTTATAATAACTCGCTTCCAAGAAAATGTAATACAGTCATGTTATCGATCATTAATTAAAAATAATTATCATGAGTTCCTAGATGTGTGTTATCTGGGAGAACATCTAGAAAGTTGATAGTCAACAGCACAATTCCTCTATTAATTTAAAGGGTTTGTGTCAGTGTGTATTACGCACCAAAGCAGCTATATTAGTAGCCATTTCAATGCACAAGAAAGTACCGTTAGTAGTGTATTCTAAGGGCACCATGTTAAACATTTTTGGCTCTGCCTACTATACTTTGAATGGTCATCCTTGGTCACTGGCCACTGAATTATTCTAGGCTACATTGATCTTGAGAAATCTTTCACACATTTAGGCTCTGATCAACAATGTTGTCTGTTAAAAAAGACTATTCAGAGCACCCTTTTGATACTGGAATAGGAAGTAAACAATGACAAATGCTCCACTGCCAATTATATCAGTTAGTTCTTTTGGCAGGGGTTTCCAAATATGGATATGTATAATGTCCATGCCATTTATTAAATGTTTGCACTCATGATACTTATTGATCATGAAAAAGCAAACCAACTGAAGTTACTTTTTTGTTTTTGTTTTTTAGCTATCTGTTGTGCACACTTGATCAGTATGTGGAGAATGACTACACTATTGTGTACTTTCATTTTGGACTGACAAGCAAGAACAAGCCAGCAATGTCAAAAGTTGTTCAGCTTTATCGTGACCTGGACAGAAAGTAAGAACATGAATCATTACAACTGTTCTACAGAACTGGCCCTGGTTGCTCAAAACTTTATATAATTAAAACAATCTTTTGTGCATCCCATGCTAACCTGTAGTTTTATTCATCACTGTTGACAAATTCTTACTTGGCAGTCTTTTCTTTTTAGTGCAATTCAAACTGAATATATGTATTCAGAAAATTAACTGTTTATAGCAGAGCTCTGGGGGCCTGTAGGGTCGCCAAGCAGAATGCCCTACCCATACAGGAAAGTCAAGGAAACCCATGAATTGAATATCTCATGATTATCATAGTTACTGGTATTGCTCATGGGCGCTTGTGCACAATGACAATGGCCACAAGTCGTATGACATGGCGGCGGTACTCCAGCTAATAGGTTAACTGAAATATGCAGCCTTGGTTTATAGCATCTTCCCTGATATTGGACATCTAGGTTATGGTCAATTAACAACTATCAAAACAAAGTATCCATTGACCAGTATCATGTACCATATCATGGGCTCAAGTTTACAGCTCATTAAGGTCACATGTTGTTTTAAAGTTGACTCCTGACCAAGAGCTGGTTTTTGATTGGATTGCAGGCTCACCCTAACCCAAGATAAAAAATTAACTATAAAGAATAATTTTCTTTCTTGCACACAAATGATTTTTGCTGCTTTTTGTTTTGGGTATTGTAAGATTATTCAAACGCAAAACAGAGGTTAGCAATTGCATGCAAATTTAAAAAAACTTGCTACTTGTATTTGGTCTTTTTTTTCTTACAGGTATCGGAAGAACATTAAGGCTCTCTTTGTAGTTCACCCCTCCAGCACTATTAAGCTGTTATGGGCAACCATTGCTAAAATTGCAAGGTCTGTTTATGTTTAATTAATACATCACTAGTAAGTGTAGTAACCACAGTTTGAGTGGAAGAGCGGGATTGCAGCTAAGATAGCGGTGTAAACAGACAGTATTGGCCTTAGGTGCACCTACTGGTGTGATGAGAAGAAATGAAAATGATTTTTTTGTTTATTTATTTAAACGCACTAAAAACTAGTTACAATAAAATATTTTATAGATTACATTGTTTATAGCAACTAAAAGAAAAGAGGAGATGACGTTGATGATAACTAACCAAATTTTAAGCCAGGTCACAATTTGTAAATGTCAGACGAGTACAATTTCACTACAGAATAGATGAAGAGCTTGCAGAAGTACTTCTAGTTGCTTTATACTACAGAGACAGGAGTTAAGCTCTGGTTGTATGGCCAGCTGGTCTGATGTAGACTTTTTATTTAGGTGGAGACTATTTAAAGCCAATTAGTAGAGCAAAAAGTATGCATGTCTTTATCATTAAATAGTTACATGACTGTAAAACTAACCGTAATGCAAAGTGGATGTTAAAAGTTAAATCGTCCAGATAATTTATTCACTGCAGTGCAAATTAATGCATGTTTGATGACTTTTTCTCAGTAATACTTATGAAAGCTCAAGCAATTAAGGATTTACAGTACTTGTGATAATTGAACATTCTTGCACTCACCTAATGGCTTGTCCAATTTTGAGAGAATTTTCAATCATCACAGTCACTTGTAGTGTAAATCCTTCATGGCACTTACATTCATAGGATTACCTATTCCGTACTTATTAGACAACGATCTTAACAACGTTATTAATATTTTGGTGTTTCAGTCCCAAGTTTTCAAGAAAGCTGTTTTACATACCTCGACTTCATGATCTGGCAGAGTATGTTCATCTTGATCAGATAGACATTCCAGTTCAGGTCAAAGAGTAAGTGCACATTTGTGAATCATGTGGATCTAAGCCCTTGCTTGCTTTGTATGTGATTCAGGTTAGTAGGTCATAGTATTCCATAGTATTCTGCTGCTGTGGAGAGACTTTCACGATGAAATCTCTAAAAATAGAGACTGCAAAGCTGATGCAGGTTGCTGTTGTGTGATATATGCCCATTAAAGCTATGCACAACAGTAGTTTAATTTACTCTGAATCAGAAGAGTTCAATGCAACAGTAAGTTATATGGTTGTTGCAGAGACTACACAGAAATTCCTTTGTGATTGTTCCACCACACTAAAGTGAGAAGTTTTCCGAATCTTGAATAAATCAAAAATTTCTGTGTGCTTTAGGGCATTTTATCGACTAGTTGCCATTATTGCCAAAACATTTAATAACTAATGTTGCTTAATAGTGCAAATTGATTTTTTTGTTGATTCAAATGACCTCAAAATCAAACTGTACTCATGTGATCATATTGTGATGGTTAAATCTATTATTAATAGACATATAAACCTTTTTGCAAGAGCTGTTCTGTGAATTTCCAATATGATAGCTTATAAGCCTGTGTGTATCAGCTTGAACAAGCCCAAATGAACCCTGTTGTGCTGTTATGATGACAACAGTTCTGCCGCTTCTTTTGTGATGAACATTTCTGGTGACACGTTTGAAGAACACTGATTGTATATTTCCAGAAATATTCTTTATTCAGTATTTTACCATTTAAGTTGCAAACCTCACGACTTCACCACTTTCTAAATTTGCATTAATACAAAAACATCAAATGAATATCTCTATTAAAACGAAAAAAATATTCCAAAAAGGAAAACACCCTTCTTATTTTTTTGGTGAAAAGCCTTTCCAGTAAGCAGCAATTATTTTTCATTTCATAGGCACTTTAAGATTAGAATTGTAATAGAAATGTCAAATGAACTATTCCCAGAGAGCAAACGAAACAAGTTTCAATTTTTAGGGCAACAGTCACAGTCATATAGACCTTGACCTAGAAATGTAGAACAATGCATGTGAAATATGTAAGTGTCAATTTAGACTGTGGACAACTTCAGCACATTAGCATGTTATTTACTTGATGTAGCCATTAAATATAACTTTTCTTATTTATATAGAACTGAATAAAGAAGCTATAGCTGCAATAATTATGTTATACATCTTGTCATATACATACGTGAGGTTATCGTAAGTAAGCTGTAGGTTTGAGTAACATGTAGGTACCGTTCTTGTTGCTGACGTTTTGTAGGTTTGTGACGTGCCCCAAAGTTTTATCTAAATCAGCCCTTAGATACACATACGTGTAGGTTCTAGAATTCAAATTGATTTTCACAGGACTGTGAAACTGTCAGTAATTGTTTCTTGTTTCTCATCAATGTTGCTTTTCCTTAAGTTAAGTGGGTGAGGCAGTTTAGAAGAGCAAGATGATATCAAATAAAAATCTTTTTTTATTTTTTTCTCAGGTATGATGATGGGATCCCAGTCAAACATATTGCATCCAGGGGACCATCAGGGGTGTTTTATGCAACTCCAACAGAAATCCCCAAAACACAACAGTTTGGTGTTTCATTGACATGGTATGTATTTAATTTCCATACATGGAAACATACATAATGTTATATTTTTAATATATAGCATATTTAGTGTACAATAAAAAACTTGGGCTATATTTCAGAATTACCAGCCACTTTGTGTACATGTCATTGAATAAGAATAGCAACTATTGTGAAATACCTTGTTCTACAAAGCACACAGACATGTGTAATGTAAATGGAGTGGCTGGGTATTCTGAAATTGCTCCAAAACTTGAATTCGAGCTTGCCCTTGGACAAGTGGTTCTTAAATTTTGCTTGCCCAGGGCAAGTATTACGTTGTTCTTTTAATGACTTATTTGGTAAATGAATTTCCTGATACCTTGCCAATTGGGGAATTGGGAATGAAAAGTGACTTGCCCAGAAGGAAATTAAATCTACTTGTCCAGAGGACTGGACAGCACTTTTTTGAGCCCTGAAATTATAATTCAAGTTATAATTATAATTATTTTGAAAAGAATTGAACAAGCATTTATTTTATATTACCATGAAATTCATTCTTAAGTTTCCTTATTTGAAATCAGCTTTGAGCATTAATTTTTTTTCAACCAAATTTAAACATCTAAAATAATAAATTGCATTCTATTAAAACAAAAATTTAATATTATGTTTAATTTGTAATATTATTAATGAAGTGTTTTATATAGTGTCAGTCAAATGTACTATGTTCATGTAAGTGCTACGCAAAGTTGTGAGCTTGTTTAATTGCGCATTATAGTACATGTACTAACATGTAGCTCAGTGAGAAGCTTTGTTTCCTCTTTGAAAACTGTGGTAAATTTCAGACTGTACCTTTAAAAAAGTGCAGGCAGAGGCTTAAAAATAAATTGCGGAGAAGAGCTAGGTTTTAATTTCTCATTTTACACAAATTTTGTTGCAGCATGTCTTAATTATTTTAATTTCACCCAAAGATGATAGTGACAATTACTGTAATTGCTGGAAAATACAATTTCAGCTCCAAGCACTTCATAGAATTTTTAATAAACTAAACTTGTTGTTTTCAAGGCATGCCGCGATGAGAAAATTTTGATAAGTGGCGAGAAATAAAGATAATTTGTGCTAACCATTGCCCTTTATAAAACAACATATTAACAGTGCAGTTATTAAAATTTTGTTGAGCTGTTTAGTTTTCCAGTGCTGTTACTACGTATATGTACAGTGTACTGACGCTTCATATAGATATTACAGTGCAGATGTTATTTGCAAAAATTATTCAGATCCAGAAATGCTGGGTTGCACAATGTCACACCATTTAAAAACAATCAATATTATTATTAACTATACCTCAACATATTGTTACAAACATTATTGTTATTGAGTTTTCTGATATAGCAAACCCTCTTTTCTTTTGACCCTGTGCAACTTACATAGTTCATGTGAATGCATTATGAGCTAGACGAAACCTCTACATTATTCCACAGCTGCTTAAGTTGTGTAATATAACTCTGATGATCATTATGTCTTCACATGGTACAACTGGACCCAATAGTTTGTTTTAGACCGTTTCTCTCTCTAATTAAAGGATGAGAGAAAACAACAATGGTGATTGCATTCCCCCTGTGATGTCAACATCAGTGAAGTTCCTACGAGAAACTGGTAAGGAAATTATGACATCATTCTGTGACTGTTAGCGAACAATTTATAACGAAATGGGCTTTGAAAAAATGAGTTGTATGTTTTTACTCATCAGCATCAGAATTGCTGCTTATTTTTGTACACTGAGGTACCCTGGGTGCTAGAAGTTTTTCTTGTGCAGTTTATGGCATCAGTCCTTTCTGTACTGTTCTGTACTGTGACCCGCAGTGATTGCACTCTAAAAATAGCGATCGAAAGCCTTTGAAATGTTGTAATTAAATAATGTGCTTGTTGCTTGGTGATGTGATGATCAAGATGGAAGATTTTGGGGTTGATATTTGTTTGCTGGCAGAAAGGTTTGTGAAAGATCAAGGTCTGGACAAAGCCATAACAAAATTTCTAAAATATTTGGCAAAGGGATGGAAATGCATATTTTATTCGCAGCAAGGATGTTTTGATGCTTTTGCTAATGGATTCAGGGAATAGTTTTTATTTCAATTTATTCCTGGAGTCCATATTGAACTACACAATCAGGACTTCAGTTGCTTGAAATTTTTCGATATGTTGGTAGCTATTCTTACAAAGAAAGCATGGCCCGACAGACAGATTGTTGTCCTCAACAGTGATGAAGTATTTTTTAGCATTTTCCAATACAAGGCTGTTAAGTAATTAATATCCACTATTACACCAACATTAGCGTCACATAACTGGCACAACAGCGACTATAAAATTTTTTAGGAACCTTTTTTTCATGGGAGTAATTTTTATTTGTGAATCCATGTACCAGCCCATGTAATCCAATAAAAGTTCAACGAGAATGCTCAATGAAATCGCTCTCTACCATTCTCTTACGTCTTTACCAGTGACTCGTACTGCAGGCCACCTTTGCCACTGAAGCAAAGCAAAGTATTTCTGTCCGCTGTATGCAAGAAAAAAAATTTGGTACATTTTAGAGAATACTGACAGTAAATTTTTTTCCGGGGATTTATATGTAGAAATAATGTGCACTTTCAACATGACGTCTGTGGTAACTAAGCTGAGCAACCTGTAAGCCAAAATGTACGTATTAAACATATTAGTGTGGAAGTCAAATAATTTATAATTATAATATTAATAATTGACAGCATTAGAAGTTGAGGGGATTTTCCGAAGATCTGGCAATGTGAAGACTGTTAAAGATCTCAGTCAAATGTTCAACAAAGGTTAGTTTGTTGCATAATATGTTTTGTTCACTTTCAACTACACTGATCTTAACTTAGACATGCATGAATAGTTAGAATCAACCAATCAAACCCAGCTATTCAGAAAGCAACATTCCTTTCCTATTGCTGGTTTTCACTGTCAGCTCGTCATAAAAAATAATTAGAATCATAACCATTCAGACAATAAATTAAGCCAAGAATCTGTGATATGATAAATGAATTAAATACAAAGAAACTCTTCATATTTAGGTTACTTAGATTCGGGTTTTATTCGGAGAAGGGTTTCACCCAAATTTATGGGGATTTGGGGTTTAATGGATTTTGGTATGCCACTACCCCCATGGCCGACCTTGATCTATGGCCCTGGGAATTCATCATTGTTAATTACATATTTGTGATTTCAGGTCTAGAAGTGTGCTATAATAACCCAGACGACATTCACTGTGCAGCAGTCATTATAAAGCGATTCCTAAGAGAACTTCCTGAGCCAATCCTAACATTTAAACTTTATGATACAATTGTTAACAGCACATGTAAGTATTATTAACATCAAATATGTAAGATTGGCTTAGAGAGTAATAATATTGTCTTTGCTATCATGTGGATTGTGGCTGATTACCATGATACTAACTTACATAGTTTACTTTTCTTACCTGTACTTTGTAATTAGGTAAAGAAAGAAAAGAAATGCTCATTATTTAAATGTCTAACATTTTGTCATCTCTCTGTTTAGTAATTCCAGATGAAACAGAGAAGCTGAAGGAAATGTGGCACATCCTACACAATGAACTACCAGAAGAAAATTTTGTCGTGTTAAAATTTCTTATGGAGTTTTTGTATGAGGTGCGTAACAAACAGTGATGCAACCAGTGAAAAAGATTACATGAAGTAGTACGTGTACAATTTTTAGTATCTTTTGAGCAGACTGATCCATTCTCTACAGCTGATTTTATAAATTTATAAGCATTTCTTTCAATGATAAAATTGTCGATTGAACAAATTCAGCAGCAGATCACAGCTTATAGTATATTCTCTACTAATGGTAACTGGTGATATCAGGATACATATTTGTTTAATTTGTTAATTAAAGAAAACAGATATTTAGGGGCTAGTATTTTTGGTTTTTTATTAGTTATTTGCTATATCAGTTTCTGTATATTTTTTTGCTTGAACTGTAATTATGAATTGTAATTACCTAGTTAGTGTATTTTGTAATCATTTATTTGCGCATAGCAGGTCCACATCAGCCTTTGCTGCCATCTTTTAACCTGCTTTGTTAAGTAATGTATGTATGTATGCTAACCTGGGTGCCAGAGGTTTTTCTTGCGCGGTTTTCGATGTCGGTCATGTCTCTAGCGAGCATCTCCCACTGTGATCACATGGACTAGCACATGAAGACATGCAGATTTGGATTTGATTACATTGAGCACTGACATGGCATCTGGTCTGGATTCAACATACATGGCTTTTGCTGGAATAACAACACCGTTGAACGTTTTGAGAACTTTTCTTATGGCTTTGTCCAGATCTTGATCATTTACAGCGCGTGAAAGACTATCTTCAAATTCTGCAGTGTCTATCGTCTACTTTCGTCACCTCACCAATCGGCAAAAATTCCACAGGCTTGCTCCGTTCTTAGAAGCCAATCACGGTGTTTATTAGGTTAGAAACCCTTGGGAGGTCATTGGAAGGCAATCAGCTTTCTAGTCCAGATTCTGCACTAGCTAGGTGCTATCAAAGAAATCGCGCTCTGTACCAGAGGTTTTTTGGGTGGGTCACAATAGAGACATTGTGGACGGAGTGGTGCCCTCATGGTTAGTGAGCTCGACTCCGGATCGAGTGGTCTGGGTTCAAGCCCAGGCCGGGGACATTGTGTTGTGTTCTTGGGCAAGACACTTGACTCTCACAGCGCCTCTCCCCACCCAGGTGTATAAATGGGTAGCGGCAAATTTAATGCTGGGCAGAACCTTGTGATGGACTAGCGTCCCATTCAGGGGTGGGGGAGGGGGAGTAGTAATATTCCTAGTCACTTAATGCTACAGAAACTGAGATAAGCTCCAGCCTGATGGGCCACTTAGAGACATGACCAACACCAGAAACCTTGCAAGAAAAACCTCTGGCACCCAGGGTAATTCAGGGCAAGCTCCAACTATGATGAACTAGCTGGAAAAATCATTCTCACTTGCCACCAAAATGTTTCTTTCTGACAGTGCTCCAATCTTTAATTTTAATTTATCTCGAGAATTTTCCCAAGATTTCAGGCTATTGAAGGACATAATACACTAGTCTGACAGGGAAATCCACTAGTCATGGTCAGGACTTTCTTTGCACATAGGATATCTCGCTGGTATCAAGATTCCAGAAACTGAGCATAACTGCTTGAGGAGGTTTGTCATTGATGTCACTGTGTGGCCTATGGCTTATTAAGGGCAAGAGGGAATAGTTACTGTTCGTAGTAGGCCATCATCAAGCTCATCGAGGGACATCCCTAGAAGTAATCTTTAGTCTCCAATCTCAATACCACTTGTTTCTTTTTTTATCAGGTACTGGAACATTCTGCTGTAAATAAAATGACATCAAAGAATCTGGCTATTGTGTTTGGGCCGAACCTGGTGTGGTCCAAATCACAGGCTGCTTCTCTTGAAGCCATGTCTCAGATCAACTCATTCACACTTATTTTGCTGGAAAATGTCAGATATTTGTTTGGAACCAGGTGACTGCAGGGGTAACGTTATGTAACTATCTAGACAAGGAATGAAATAAAGCATTAACAGAAGTTAGTTGTATAAAGCAAGTACATAGGGTGGAAAGTGTCCTATAACTTGCAGTCAACGTAATCTTGTGTTTGCTATTCATTAATTTTAAGTAACTTGAAGTTGATAGTTGTGGCTTGTGAAGTGCATAATTAAATGCCAGCCCTTGTCCACAGTCTTTGTACATATATTGCTTCTAACAGTAGCAACAAGTATGTTGATAGTATTAGAAGATTTATAATATATTAGTTAAATAAACACAACTTTGCTGTGTGAGCTCAGTTTTTTTCCATAAGAAGGACTGACTGTTATTTGACAACAAAATTGCATACAAGAGATACAACTCATTTGATCATGAGATAAGGCAGTTTCCACTGAGTGTCAAAAGTAATTTATGCCCTATCACTTTGGCTCAGAATTACTAAGAAACTTTTTCCACTTTCTCATACAGTGTAGAACTGTAACATATTGTGCTGTGTGCAAGTGTGTTTTCCCTTTGTTTTGCTCTGGTTAACATGTATTTACTTTGTGTTTTGATCTGCTTATTCAATTTTCTGTGTTCTTTGTTGGCCAGACTGCACAGTTACAAGCATTACTTTTAATAGTTTTGGTTGAACTGCATTCAGTTGAAAAGTGCTCTGTGTTTTGCACAAATTATTGGTCAATATATCCAGCTCAGAGTTTTCATGGTTGAATTCTGTAGAGCTCTAAATGTCAGATACTTGCATACTTATACATACTGAAAATCCTCAAATTATCTCCCAGGGTGCTTATTTCAAATTTAGGAGAGGACAGGGAGTGCTTATTTGAGGGAGGCACTTAATCGAGGGGGCACTTATTTAATTTTCCCAAATTGTGGCTAGATACGATCGGTTTTATTGTAATATATGTATGCGGCAAACCCTCAGAAGTCCCAGATTGGTCCCATCTCTCTTGAAGAACTATGTAATATAACACCTTTAGCCAGTTGCATAAGAGTGCTTGGGCTTTAGGTGATGTATCAGCCGATCTTCACTACCATCCGTTACAACAGTCAATTTGCAGTGCTTGAATAAGTCAATAATCACTTGCTTGTGATTGAACACAACCAAAACGATAGATCCTCTGTTGTCTCAATACTCTTAATACATAAAACAGGGGAAGGGGAGGGGTGCTTATTTAAGAGGGACGTGCTTATTTTAAATTTTGGCCGATAGAAGGGGCACTTAATCAAAGGGGGTACTTATTTGAGGGGAGGTACTAATTAGATAGATAGATAGATAGATGACCTTATTTATACATGGTAGTTCCTCTTAGCAAAAATCTATTATCAAATATAAGAATTAAAACTATTATGATGTAAAAGTAAATTACAAGAAAAGTGACCCAAACTAAACTGACTACTTACCTATTCAAATAAAAACAAAGAAACAAGGTACTGCTTTTCAGAGATGCCGTGTCTCACTCAAATCTGAAATAACTCAACCTGGTCTTTAAATCATTTTAAGTTTTTTATATTCTTACATCAACTGGAAGGCTATTCCACAGCATAGCACCGCTATAAGAGAAACTTTTTCAAAAACAATCAGTGCAAGGTTGAGGAAGAGCCAGCCTCATTTCACTATTTCTTAATCTATGCCTAGTTGTATCATTGCGAAAGATAAATATATTTGATAAATATTCAGGAGTCTCTCCATTTAATGATTTGAACACCAAAATTGCTTTGGTATATAGCCTCTGATTCTCAGATTTTTCCAGTTAAGTCTGCAGAACAGGTCAGCAGTACTAGCATCATGAGGTGATAACAATATGAGGTCCTAATTCAAGGATTTACAGTCTATACTTCTTCATGCAAGAATTCATCTCAAACAACTACTGAACCCCTTATGAGAGGTACCAGTTTTTACTCATGGAAAGGTTCAAGGAATAATAAATTAATGATGCTCTGTCTTAAAAATTCTTCTAAATTAATATATCAGAAGTTTTATCTCTCTCTCTCTCTCTCTTCTCCTCTCTCTCTTTTCCATTGTGAACTGGACTGCAGTCTCACAAAGTCACACAAAGGTGATAAATTTATACAGAGGATTCCACATGAAAACTGCCTTCAGCGTGGGTGTTTAACTATCCTCTCTAAATGAATAAGATTAAAAACCATTTATTTAAAGATTGTGATTAGTCTGGTGCAGGGAAGTTTAACGTAGACTGCTTCGATTTTTACAGGTACCTAGTATGTGATCATGCAATTGCTGTCATTGCCATATATATAAAATATTTCAGAGTTTTGTCCATCAGATGATTATAATTTCAGTGTAAAAAATGTTATCCTGAATAAATGTACATGTTACAAGTTAGTCTATTCCTCTCAGTAAAATGTAGAACATGATTACAAACAAGTTGGGATATCACCTATTCTTTTACTTGTATTCCCAAAACAAGGTAAAAAACAAATCCTTTCTATGGTAAGTCTTTGCTGTCCTCACCTGACCTGACCTGATATCACCAAAGAAACAATTGCTCTTGTTTGCAAGTATGGCTGTACATTGTTACACACATTTTGAATGTAGTTTTTTCCAAAAAATCAAAATGTTAAGTCACATCTAAGGCACAGTATCTTGACTTACAAGAATTGATAAAATTGTGCGACTGTTAGAACTGATCCTTTGGTTCAAAATGTAAAGGTACCCTCCCAATAGTGCCTCTTGTTAACTTCAGTAAGGCTTAATTTACTCCAATTTCAATTTAAGGCCCTTTTGCAGCCTGTATACAATACATACATTGATGTTTTTACCCAAAGCCATGTACTATAGTTAGATACATTAAGTACCCTGTGAAATGGAGATTCTACTCAGAATCCCAGTGATCAGCATTTTGAATCCTACATCTTCAAATATGATTGTATAAAAGTAAGCTTAAAGTGCATATGACATGAAAGATAATTTCTGTGTATAAGAAAGGCTTTCCAAAATACAGAAGACAGGAATTTTTTGGGAATCTCTTCTTTCGTTTTAGAGATACTGATGTTGTTTTTATTATGCAAATCAGGAAAGTGATGACGTCATGAGGTGTGCAACTAAAATGTACATTTCTGCATGAAGAATATCTCTGGAAATATCGAACACAGGGTCCTGCTTGGAATAGTCGTGGTTACCATATTGTGTTAACTCTCATCAGCAGCAAAGTGTAGTCATGGCAACAGCACAACAGGTGTCATTTTGTTTTGTTTGTGATGAACATTTCGGGTGCCAAGTTTGAAGAACACTGCTTCGTTATTTTCAGAGATATTCTTTATTCAGTATTTCAGGCCTGTCTTCCACTCCTTTCACTCATTTCATTTTTCAGCAAAATAAATCAATTTCTTATAACCTGGTAATTTTGACAAAATCCAATCAAATTGTGACAAGGATGTTCATCTAATTTTCTTTGATAATGTCATTTTCAACTCATCGGGGTTTCATATGGATGTTAACGTAAATCATAATACCAGTATGTGACAAAAAATAAAAGTGCATGTGAACAATGTTGATGAAATATATTTTATTCCTCAAACACAATTTTACAAGTTGAAAATTAGCTGCAGATTATCAAGTGGATTAATCGTTCTCACACCAGTGGTCTACAATTTCTAACTCAGTAACCTCTAAGAAATCATGGGTGTTGAGGTCTACTAGCCACGGAGGAAATTCGTTGATCTCCATGGGCTTAAAAAATACATATCTACACAGTAGTTGTACTGATGTGAAAGAGTTCCATTATATCTGTATTTGAATCAATTATTAAAAGTATCATCTTTTGAATTTATTCTGACAGTGGGTGGACACCTCCTGTAAGAAGACAGTTATGTCCTCTGCACCTTAAAAACTACAGTAGGTTTTTTTTTTATCTCCCAATAGTTAGCATCTTTGTCACTTTGTCATGGTTGTCACTTTTTCTAGTCCCCTACCTGCATACAGGAGGTTGACTTGAATTTAATGATACTTCTCAAGCTAGTAAATTATGAATGCATAGGATCAGTGAACTTATACCCAGAAAGAAAGTTGTATGTAGGTTAGCAACAAATCCCCCAGTGTCAAAAAGGCAAGTGCTGAACATAAATAATTATAGTTTAGATTATTGAAGAGTGTATTTTATCTAGTTAAAACAAGCATGTAAAGTGCTCTTTAAAGTGCTCTTAATTGTCATAAAACTTAGAAGCAAGATTGATCATTATAGCTTCCATGCAAACAACAGTGAACCAATGGAAACAAAACTGGAAAACTTTATTATGACAAAAAATATTTTTTTCAAAAATTCCAGTTGGTATGTAAAAACAACATAACTCTTCAGAATCAACAACCATTTCATGTTGGGCTGTTCCAAACTGGAGATTCATGTTCCTTTTAGCATTTTTTATCATGATTTCTTATTTTTCTGCACCAATATCAAGCCTTTTGACTTTCACTACCTCTAGTTCTCATCCAAAATGGCGGCTGCATCAGGAGAAGTTCAAATGGAACACTGTCTGACCAGAAGTTCCTAACACGGTTTTTTCAATGGTAAACAAGTTTTAGATTTGTGCCTGATTGGTTGAGTACAGGGTGCTTATTTTATTAATACAGTCATACAGTATTGAAAGTAAAAGCTGAACAATTCCAGATTACTCTTAAAACCACTCTTACTAAATATATTAATGTTAATGTCAACTACGACACAGTGATTTCAATGAGTGCCAAACACCGGGCATGTTGACTGGCCAAGGACAGCCTTGGGTATTACGCCATGGAGTAGAGCAGCAGTATGCAACTACCAGTTGAAATTTTAGAGTAAAATGACAATGTTACCTGCCTGGTTTGACCATCTACAGTAAAGAGTTTCTTCCAAAGAAGTTCATCAAATGGTTTTGTCCAGCTGTGAAAACCAGTTGCCCTCCTACAGAAATCCTTAATGAAACTCCTGCTATTACACATGGATATGTAATCAACTTTGGTGATTAAGAGTTTTATATATTACAATTATTTATAGGTGTCCTGTCACAGTGTGATTTAGGTCCTTAACATCATTAATTCAGTGTTGGTCAAAACAGTACTCAGCTTCCTCCTTCATCTGTGTTGGAACTCTCAATTTCTGAGTTACTGGGGGAAGTGTCTGTCTGATTTGCACTGCTCTCTGGAGAGATGCGCATTTCTATGCTGCTGTCATCACCATTAGACCCACTGTCTGCATTACCCGAGTCAGTTGTACCCTGCCCTGCAAGATCTTTGCGTAACCCATTGAAGCAAGAAAACCCCATAGGAGGAGCTTGATATCCATATGGTGATATTCCAGGAGGAACATATGGAAAGGGGAAACCGAATGGTAGTTGAGTAGGCATGCCAAACCCTCCTCCACTTGCAGGTGGCATCATTCCAAATGGCAGGTGTCCAGTGCCGTTAAATGTTGGCGTAGGAGGTAGTGGCACACTAGGGTGCAAGACTATAGGAATGTAGTGAGTTCCAGCTGGGTGGAGGGCATAGGTTGGGATGGCACAAGGAGGGGCTAGAAAAGGTGCACGCAGTGGAATGTTGCCTCCTTGGAGAAGCATGGAGGGAATTGAAGGTGCTGAGGTCCCAGTTTCATTCCCATTCCCGCTGTTGGTTGCACTGCTAACGCTACTGCCATTTGTTCTGTTACCATTTTCATCTTCCTTCGGTGAATTACCTGATATCTCAGCAAGGTCGTCATCCAGACATATTGCTGAATCACTTTGGGTTTCCCTGGCATTATCTGAACTGTTTTCATTGTCACTGCTTGCTGATGTGCTATTCCCATTACTGCTGCTGCTCTGCACCTTGTTACTGCTGTGGTGAGCATGAAGTCGAGTTCTCTTAACCTTTCCTCCACTTCCACTTTGTCCTCCCATACTAGAAGAAGAAGATGATGAGGATGATACATTTCCTTGGAAACTTCGTTTGGACACAGTACGTTTTCCACTCTCCATGTTTATTTTTCCTTTTGATTTCAAGACTTCCGTATTAGACTCGGCTAGCAACTGGATCTGGTGCCGTAGATGTGCCATAAGTCTCTGGAAACAAGGTTGTTGCATGTCCATTGCCTCAACATTGACCAGAAAACGGAAAACTTCTTCAGTGCAATCCTTGTACCCTCCAAAATGATCAACTGGCTTGGGTTCTGTATCTAATTTGTCTTTGACAACACTCCCAGCTTCTGTTTGGTCATCTGAATGGAAAATTCAATGAGAGCTCTATTAAGTTCCAAAAATTTTACATTTCTCTGAAAGTAGCATGATAACAAAACGGTTTTTGCAGGAATAAACCCCATGTGTCAGCCATTTATCTACAAACAGTCAGTCGGTCAGCTGTGTACTACAGAAGAATGGCATTTTCCTTTTTGGGATAACTATTTTTGTTAATATAGATATTGATGTCGTTGTATTATGGAAATTGTGAGTGATGATGTCATGAGGTGTGCAAGTGAAATGGTAAAATAGTGAACAAAGAAATAAATGAAGAAGCGTTCTTACGTCTAATTACTCAGAAAATAAATTTCCGAGTTCCCCAATGGGAGTTGAACCCATGACCTTCCAGAATACCACTGGGCTATGAAGAGCAAGGTCATAAACTAGGTTCTTATGTTTGACATATGTCTGGCAATATCTGAGTAATTATACTTTACAATGCTTCTTCATTCATTTTAGTTTATCTAAGTCACTTACCATTTACTGAACATAGAATATCTCTGGAAATATTGAAGCAGTATTCTTCAAACTTGGCACCAGAAATGCATATCACAAACAAAACAAAATGGCATCTGTTACCATGACAATACTTTTGCTGCTGGTCCTGTCTTAATTAAAACTGAAATTTCCAGTTGTTGTCTAAACCAAGGACCATTTACTCCAACCAATCTAATATCTCTTCCAAGCAGAATCCTCGGTCCTACTTAAAGAGGTTGAAAATAAGGATATTTGGTTTTTGACAGAGACTGGGACCAAAAGAATTTCCATGACAATGGCACTGTGTGTCATTTGGTTATTTTTGTGATGTTCATTTCTGGTGCCAAGTTTGAAGAGAACTGTTTCAATATTTCCAGGGAAATATGCAACAATTACTTTTATCTCTAACATCAGCTTTAAGGACAGTGCCTACTTTTTGTGGCAGATTAATGAAGGACCAAATCAAAGGCTCCTTAGAGCTACCTCATGGTATGAATTGACTAATTAACCTGCTATTTGGCATGTTTTTGCAAGGTTATTTTTTATTGTTAGCCACACGTTTGGGCAGAATTATTGTGTTGAGAATGAACTGATGGCAAAAATCTCCTTACGTTTTGAATTCTGAAGGTTTAGCATTGTTTGCATTGTCCAAATTTCATGATGCAAGGAGTTGTGTATATTTTTAAATCCGTATACGAACGTTCAGCAAAAACGTGCATGACATATACAGCCAATATCTACTATTACATAACAACCAAGTTTTGTTAACGCGAAAGCATGACACTCCCCTTGCACATGGAGGTGTTGTGTTACAACAAGTTGAATTTCAACATACCGCATTCTTCATGTGGCTGGTTGATCCTGACCATGGTCAGCTTATTTGTTTTCATAGAACAATTGAGATACCCCACTCTTTACTGATAACCTAAACTACCATCCACCGTGACTGATATTCAAAGCAATACTGAAAATTACCACTTTGTTTCCAAAAGTCTTGAAGAGGCTCCATGGTCCATAATTTGCATTCAAAACACCGCACATTTCAAAGTTTTTGTGGTTGTTCGTGAAACGAGAAAATCAACAAAGCTGAACGCTAACAAATCTGCAGTACTTCATGATTTTACCATTTTACAGCCATTCAAAAAATGATTGGTATTTCTCAAGGCCTTATAAGTTTGTAAATTAATTTTACATTACACCATGATCTTCTAAAATACAGTCTAAACAGCTTTTCCTTGCAACCAGAAACTAAACATGGAGGGGTAGCCATGTGTTTCCTTGGAAGTTATTTATCTTTTTTGAAACCTTCTATGGTGCCGCAAATAAGTAAAACATTGTGTCTCTTGCACTTGTTTTGCACATGCACTATGCCATCTGCATACACTTGGATTTCAGTACAATTTCCGACAGATAAAGGGTAGTTTTTCAGCTAGAAAAGATATACACTGCTATTCTTGTATTCCTAGTTTTGGTGCATGTCCATAAACTTGATTTGGTCACAGCTGGAAAATTGGGTTGCATTTCAGTAGTGTACTTGGTAGCGTACTTGATAAAATAAATGTTGACCCAAGCATGCCCTTGGTGTAGACCATGTCCTGCGGGATGTGCAGAACATAGCGCACCAACAATAGTAGGCACCATCCTTAGTTATGGAATTAATTACAGTGGAACCCCAATTTTATGATCATCTTGGGTCTATTTAATGATATTCCCTTTTTGATGATCAACATTCCATGTCCCAGCTAAAATTACAGTAAATTGTATGGAGCAGAAAGCCGATTTAACAATATTCAGTTCAACCATATTACAAGTATAATGACTAGAGACACAAGCAAAATGTTTTCCTTGTTACAGTGATGTAATTAATATTACATATCGTAAAAGACTGACAAGCACCTAGCAAACAATACACAAACTGTGGATGGACATATATAGTGTTATGTTTCCGTTGTTGCATTTGCAATTCATTTGCCATTACAATTACTGTAAATAAAATGCATACAGTGCAGGTATCATGTTGTGCAATCTTCTTGATTGTTATTTTATCCCAATATAGCTATCATAAGCTGCTATGCCACTAAATCATTAAATTAGGAGTTCATTTTTAACTATACGCTGATTTAATGGTATGACTGTACTGTCTCCTTGCAATGTTGTAAAATCGGGGTTCTGCTGTATAAGACAGGTCTGAAAGAGGGTATCTGGTCAAAACATTAAGTAGGGAAAATCAAAGATAAATGGTCTTAAACAGGGTAGCCCGGTTTGTGAAATGGGCTACACACCTCACCCGATTTTTCTGATGATGCCCCCCTCTTCCTGTTAATGGAAGATCAAAATTGAAACAAACCAACATTAGTAGCTAGGCAACTCATACCCTAAAAAGGGAAGAAGCCCATGCAGACTGCAGAAGCTTCAGACAAAGGAAATGTGCCATCCTAGGGATGTGTCAACCAAATTATTTGTTGCTTACCGTCTATTTTGACTTTTTGCTCCTGTTTTTCAGTAAGGCGTCCCTGAAGGGCTTTTAAATACTCCACAGTAAGCTCTAAGATCTCTGCCTTCTCAAGCTTTCCCGACCCCTGTCACAGAAAAGATTTTCAGAAAAAATTAAATTTACAAATATAACCAACTTTTTGGAGGTATAGTGTGGTCCTGTTAACTAATACACAATTGAAGGGTTCAGTGAAAAAAGGGCGTTTGAGATTTTTGGCTGAAATGAACATTACTAAAACAGCTACAAATTTTGCATGCTGGTTTGTTTAGGTGTATTAAACAATACCCTGTATTTTTTCACTAGATTTTGCTTTGTTTTTGAGATACGACGTCTGCAAAAAACATCAGCTTTCCTAGCTGCATCTCTTTTACCAGCACAAAACAAAAGAAATGTTTTGTTGAACAATGGAACTAATGAAGCATTTTAAATTAATCTATATATATTTTGATGTATCAAGAACTTTGTTAATCAAAGGTGGATTTTGATGTAACCTTGAATGGTTTATTTTCAATTGGCAACATCAACAATATGTGCTATTTTAATGTTTTGGTTTCAAAAGGAAGAGGGAAAATTAACAGGGAAAAAAGGGTTGGCATTGTGTCAAGCACATCTCACGACAAAAAGCAGATGCCTGTCGCCCAAGCAGTGCATTAACGACTCGTGCTGATGAAGCTTGTTTCGCATTAGAAAAAAAGAAGGTGCTAGGAAAACTGATGTTTTTCTATACGTTATCTCTCAGGGAAGAACCTAAATCTAGCAAAAAAAAAAAAGACAGGACATTGTTTAATACACCTAACAAACCAGCATGCACACACTTCAATTATTGGATGAGGTTTTTCTGATATCCAGAATACTCAAGGTCGAAGTAGGGGTCATCACCCAAATAACCTTTACCATGATCTTGATTCCCACAAAAAACAAATCTAATAATATTATTGTCTCATTGTACATTGACCAAAAAAACAAATGGAAGTCATCATTTTTGCTTCTTCACTGATGGCAAGCAACACAGAGTATGCGAGCTTGACATGATTACCCTTAAAAATCATACAACGCTGTCATACATGATATGCTTACTCGTGATCAAGTGCCCTTGAGATGCCTATTGTATAATCCGATCGGTTGCCGCTGGGTCAACATGTCAACCGATACATGATCGACACTCGACCAACAACAGGCGATAGTCGGTCGAGTGTCGACCAAATCATGTGTCGGGCGATAGTCTGCTGCTAGTCGGTCGATAGGCTGTTGACACTTGGCTGATACTCGGCTGATACATGGCCGATACTTGGCCGATACTGTATCTACGCTCTACTACGCTCTACTGTATCTACGTGTTTAACGGGGTAGAGGAAGGCAAAGCGCAGATGGGAGAAAGAGGGCGTGATGAAGAAGTAGCTTCTTCTAAAAAAAAACCGAATTGAAGACTGAGTGCAAAAATCGATACCCAATTTTATGACCAAAAGGGCTGAAAAACCATACCCTTTGAAGCCACACATACCTATATAGCCCATATAAGGGAGTACCCACCGGGGAGGAGGGATACTACGAAGAATACATCACCGACAAACTACCGATACATCATTGACAGACGACCGACATTCTACTGACAGCCGACTGTAAGGTAGCGATCGACACGTTGACCAACATCCAATGTGTGGTCATCGCTAGTATCGATCGCCACT
>OMLO01000029.1_pt1 | contig 50896 bp, 36 predicted proteins | sample 1674811 | NCBI WGS metagenome assembly OMLO01 (sample SAMN06265003, study PRJEB25207) | coral metagenome | isolation source: Coral host | place: Mexico:La Bocana,Puerto Morelos, Mexico | collected 2008-11-13
AATGTGTATTGAGCACTCTTTAGCAGTGTTAACTACAACTTCTCATGATTATTATTATTATTATTATTATTATTATTATTATACAGGCTAATATATCATGATGGCCGTTAGCCAATGATTTAATTTTACTCATATTTATTTGTTGAATTTATTTTTTTAACGATAACTGTTCTTTTCCTTCTTTTATTTCTTGTGTTTTTGTAGGATTCACCGACTAACCATGATGATTTTCCTCGATCGTTCATTAAGGGCGCAGGAGAGGGATTCTGGTGGGCCTTTATCACCATGACAACCGTCGGGTAAGTCGCATGATTTAAAAATTACTGACATTCTTAATTGTTGTGATAGCGCGTGCAGTTGGGACTATGAGTTGAGTCTTCATCTGATTGACGCACGATTTCTAGCTCGATCACGTCTTTTTATCATAATGTATAATACTACTAATAATAATAATAACTTTATTTATCCTGGTAAAAAAAACCGGTCAGTCGATCAAGATATAGATCGACTGGTATTAATCGGTGACCAGTATAAAAAGCATAAAAAAAAAAAGTCAATAAATAATTACAGGGATCGATAAGAATTTACAAATTACAAATCTAAAAAGTATAAATTATATACAAAAAGTTAAAATTACATTGTACAAATGTGATTTGCACTATCCATGTTTCGAAGGTAGAGATGTATGAACCTCTGTGTTCGTGATTTTTTTCATCAAACTTGCTTGATCTGTTTAGATTGGAACTTCAATTGCAAACAACGACACTCAATCGCTGAACTAACAACAATAAAAATATTAAAAACGAAATAAAGAGGATATTTGCAGTATAATAGTTTTATTGTTACCTTTCTTTCCATTTTCAGTTACGGAGATCGTTGCCCAAAGGGCTCTGTAGCCAGAGTGTTCGCCATCGTGTGGTTTGTTGTTGGCTTTATTATTTACACGTTTTTCGGAGCTGCAGTAGCAGCCATAATGACGGTGACTGTTGTCAATGGAGGTCCAACTTTACAACAGAAAGAAAATAAGGTAACTACAGCGGTCATGGTTAAAATCAATTCAGGTTAGTTGATGGTCTACGATGTGAGAAGAGCATTCGCTTAATTTGATAGCGCAATATACTCTGTGATCGATCACGTGAGTATTGTTTGTTGTTTGTGGCCTGGGTAGGAGGCTGCTTTCACAATGGCTTCTCCCCTTGCGATCAGGCGTTTTTTTTTTTGGGGGGGGGGAGGGGGGAGAAATGTGGAAGGTTGATATGTAGATTATTAACTGTTCTCGTTTGCTTTTTTTAGCTATCAGCTGTCACTAACTCGACCGAGTACAACATTGCAGCAAAGAGCCTAAACGGGAAATGGGAGATTGGTAAGTAGTCCGTGATTCCGCCTTGATTCAACATCCAGCAGCACCCCACAAACACTAAAATGTTGTGTATAAGCTCTCAGAGAAAATCTCAAGATCTCCTGTCATTATATGTTACAGAAATAAACAATAGCCTCCATTTGGCGCGGAGATATATGCTTGGATACTTGGATACTTTGATACTCCCCGGGCATTACCTGTTGCCAGAAGCGAACAGATTTTCCTGCTAAATAAAGGCTATTGTGTTCATTATCCTTCAGGTATTTTTCGCAACACGCGCGATTTTGAAAATTAGGTAATATCACTCGGATATTCCCCAGTTTAACTAGGAATATTCAGACACGTGATGCGTTTAGACCAATCGCGCGCGATCGCAAGTCTTTGATGGATTATAGTAACAGGTGATTAATTGTAGACAAATCAGTACATATGTAATGTAATGGGCAAATAATTAAAGAAAACATACGAATATATCAAAGGAAAAGAGAAAGGCAGAACCGTCCACTCAACTCGTTTATCTCGCAGTTTCTCGTTGGTATTATTCGTTTTATTTAGAGAATTTCTCATTTATTCCTTTAGGTAAGACTTATGATACCGCAGAGAAACTTGTCGATGCCTTAAAATCTGGTGAAACGGACGCCATCTTTGTTGACATGTATCTGCCGTTAAAGCGTTCAGACCTGTTTAATGGCACATGGTTCAAAGTAGCACAGCTTGTCGAAGTTGATATCTCACACGGGATTGTGCTTCAAGGAGAAGCTATCAAAATGCATAAAGCTTTGAAAGATTTCATTGCACAGAACAACGTGCAATCGAATTATCTTTCGTCCGGGGATAAGGTGTGAAGATTGTCTACACTTTTCGTTAGTGTCTGTATTTTTCTGTAGTGTCTGGCCTTCATAATTATCTCTTTGCTGTTGCGTTGTTGTTTGCCATCTAAAATAAAAACAAATAAACATAATAGGTTTAAAATCCCAACAGAAGGCCATTTACAAGCATGACCGAGGAGTTGAACTAGGGTCTACCGAGTATCAACTCTAGCTTAGTGGTCTGGTGCTATACCTCCAGATTTCAACTCCAGCACCCCAACCACTCGACCACGCTGTCTCCATACCCTTTGTTTTGATATTGATGATTACTTTAAGACTGATCTTGTTGTATTCATTTTGCCATTCTAGCTTGTCCTCATTTACCTCAACCAATAAAAGTTCTCTTCAGCTTGAGGAAACGTTTAGCTCGATGATGTTTTGGAGAAAAGTTAAATTCCAGTTACTGATGACGTCTTCACACTGGGAACGAGATTCACTCTTGTTACTTTTATCTATGCAGGGCACGGCGCCAGTTCACTCGGAGAAAGCCACTTTTTTTGAGATTAACAGCCCTTATTTCATGGTGACGATGACGGCAGTTGGTTCTCTACTTTTCTGCGCAATTGTTTGTGGACTCACCTATGATATTTTGCGTCGAATGAAAGAAAAAAAGCAAGGAAAGTTAGGTAGGAATATTGCTGAAAGAAACATTCACTGCTTTTGTAGTAAACTAGTGAATTGAAGAATGTATCATTTTTCTGAATACACAGAAAAATTCAGGCATTTTGAGTACTATTAGCTACTACCGAGAGTGAGGTCGTTATGGAAAAAACTGAGGCCTCGCCGTAGGCCGAGGTTAGAGATTTTCCCCGTAACGACCGAACGGTCGAGGTCATTAAGTTGTTTATTATTTGGCACACAAAAATAAAGCAAAAAAGCCAAAGCTAGCGCAGCGGAAGTTATCACTTTACATCCGATAGTGCGCGCGCAAGCCCGTAACGGCCCGTGGGAAATGCGGGAAAACAACGCCCTACAATCAAGTGACAATTAGCCAATCAGAGCGCGCGCTATATCGTCCACAAACACAAGCCATATAATAAGTTGTTGTAATAGTGATTCATATTGCTGCTAAACAATCGGACATAAAATACAAGGAAACTAAGCAAGTTTTTTTTTCTCCGAGCTTTACTGATCCAAAATACAACGAGTTGTCCTGTCACGCTGACCTTCATACAGCTTTATGATTAACAAGACATGCAATTTAGAATTAATGTCACTTTTGGTAATTGCTTCTAGATTTCATAAACAGAGACAAAGATGTCTTAGCTTACGAGCTACGCGAAGTGGTGGAAAAGTTTCGAGAATCGTTCCTGGCTAGAATGACATCAATAAAGAGGAAACACAAAAAACAACTTCAACTTGTTAAACCATTGGATAAAATCATCACTACTCGTCTCTAAACTATTTTATTGTAGGTGATTCTGAAGAGGAGAGCTATACTGTTGGCAGATTCTCGTAGGATACTTCAAGCGCCTTTGTTCGTTTTTAAATTATAAATCAATTTAACGCCAGCTGCTTGCGACCTGTTCCAGGCTCTCGGTAGTTTAGGACGAGCGAAAAAAAGGGCGAGAGAGGACTAAGGCCGTTCCTCGCCTTAATCGATTCATGTCCAACGATAGCTTCTTGTTCCCGCTTCCACGACAGATTTGACTTCACGCACACATAGATAAGTCTTTCATGGAACTCTGTTTAAAAACCATCCTGCCATATACATGAAATAATATTATAGCAGAAAAATGAAACTTTTTTAGCTTGTCAGATCATCTTTCGTGGTTTCCTACTTATAGCTGCTCTAAATATTGCATAACTTCTGAAAATCGCTCAATTTAGCTAGAATTACGTAACACCGAAAACAAAGCGTTGAAGTATGGCGAAAAGATACAGAATTGCAAAGCTTTCAAAATGGTCTCAGTGAACTTTCCTTTTCAGTGCTCATCGCTTTTAATTATTGCTAGATCTTAGTGTTTATTTTTTTTAACGTAATTTTACATTCTCAGGTTTTTTGGCGGTTTTCACGAGCACATAATGTAAGATTAACCTTAAAGATGGAAGCAAGTGATGATATCCGATAACGAAAGGGAACATTGCTCGCCATTCTAAATGCTTAATTTGACTAGTACACCAGGTCCGGGCTGTTTAAAAGCCGGGTAGATAAGGCTATAACTGGATAAATCACTATTCAGCGGGTGGCGCGGTTTGTTTTCTTAACACTTATCTACTGGATAGCGATTTATATTATCCAGTGGATAGAGTTATCCAGCCTTCCAACAATCGTGGCGAGATGTACAAGCATGAATGGAAACGCAGACTATATATGCAAAGGGACACACATGTATTCATATGGCGGATACGTAACACGGAAGACTACAATCTGGTGCAAAGGAACTTTCATTAAATATTTCTTGGTTTGTTTTGTATTAAAACGTCCTCTATACTTTTTTGTTTGTATTCTTCTTGGATTTTTTTCTCGGCCGTGATACACCGCTGATAGATCGAATCAATCTCAAAGAACCAGAGAATTCGATTGTCTAGTAGACTAGAATTCCCCAAAATAATTAATAGCACAGTTCTTTTTTTTCACAACGAAACCTATATCTTACAACACACTAAGCCCTACTATCGGTTCTATGGAACAAATATTAGGAACTCAAATAATGGAGCTCCGGATTTTGGTATGATTATCAGTTCAACTTTTCAAGTACTTCTTTTCTGACTTGCAATAAATTGTTGATAGAGATCGATGTCACAGTCCAATTAACTTAAATGAAAAGCTAATACCCCAACAAACAACTAGAATTGTTATTGACGAAGTTCAGTTGAATTCCTGTTTGTTGAACTCTTAGTCTCTTTATTTTCTTGGTAAAAAAAACTTGATCAAAATCTCTGAAAATATTTACAATACTTTGGACATCCAACGAACTTGATAAATAAGATTGTTATTTTTTTTTCTAAATTATAACGAGGCTACTTTTTAGTTGTCAAAAGAACGACTAGCGCGCGAGTTGGAAAATTCTAGATCGCTAGTTTAATCAAACAGTCGGCGCCATTCTATTTTCGATGGCGCGCACATGAAAAACAATTCAGTTGGGTAAAATAATTTTGACCCTAAAAAAAAAATTTGAACGAAGCCATTGGTTTTGTACATATCTTAGTAATAGAAAGGATCGTTGCTTTAAGCTTCCTATTCAATGACGTGCCAAACAACAATGTTACAATGAAGTGCACGATGTCAACTTAACTTAACGATCTCAGTATTGATGACTCTCTAACTTGTTTTCCGCTCATGGTATTAATAATTAAGGTAGTCGTACTGCCTTCGTTTTTAAATCATTGAAGAAGGTCATTCTCATTGGCGCCAATGCAAAGGTTCGCATTAAGCACCTGCTGATTTGTAATCAGTAAGGCTGCTTTCAAATTGAGCCAAAGTGCTTCATTCCGTAAATATCATATTACAGTCTAACTGTGGTATATTTTTCTGTATATTGTCGTTTGTAATGTGGATTTTCTAAGCCAACTATGTCAAGATTTTTGTGTGATTAGGAGATAAGCCATTCCAACGATGGTTACCAAATTATGGATTTTGGATCTTCACTTTTTCATCGCTGTTGTCTTTATCACGCAGGTACGTTTTATTTTAATAATGGCATAAAAAATAGATTATTAGAATGGCAAGAATACAACCATCGTCTGCATAATATTTCTCTAGGGAAAGTATAAATGTTAGTGTATTGAGTTCTGACTATACTGTAAGCGTCGTGTTTTATAGCTTCCTGCCAACCTATAACTGATTTCATTAACTGCAAAAACATCCGCTACTTGAGCGACTTGAGTTTTAAACTATAATTCATGTCAGTGTTGCTCGACTCTGAAATGTCCAAGATTCGTGCCTTAAGTCTAAATCTGTTTAAGGCTTCTAATTTTTCACTTTTTGGGTTGCTTTATTTCCACTTACCACTTCAAAAATATCGTAACGGCTGAAGATTTTTGAAGTCAACAACCTTGTTTTCGGATGCAAGGAAAACATTGCCAGAACCGGCCCAATTGCGTGTGAAACAATTCGACGAAAATGCCCAACTGTTCCTCGATATAAGTCAGCCTTGGTTTGAATTTGTGTTATTTTACGTTTTGCGTTCGATGCCTTGTATTTCCCGCCTACAACAGTAAAAATATCATAATAGATGAAGACTTTTTGACGACACCGGAGTCTATTTTTGCACGTAAAGAAAAAATCCCACTTAATGCGTGAAAAGGAAAGAAAGACGAAATGAGCAGAAAACAATCAATCGAGGCTTAACTTCAGAGTAACTTTGATTCTCTTATATTTTGTCCTTTTACAGGCACAGTATAGCATTATTACGTGTTCTTCAAGTAAGTGATTTTGTTGATAATACTGATCAAACGTGTTAGTTATTCAAAATGCAAGTTAATTAAGAAATTAAACGTTTCACCCTCGTATAAATCGTCAGCCCTTTAGACGCAAAGTGGCATGGCGCCTAGGCGAATGATAATCATAGCGAATCATCGCCGCAGTACATGCACATGCCAGGTATGGGTAGTTTCTCAAAACAGGTTCAAAAAGTAACAAATCGAGTTTGACATTTCATCGACGCCAAGATGCAGGTGTACTAAGCCTTTGTACTCAGTACTCTGGTCTATGGCTGCTATTCCCGCCAAACGTAGCGCAGGCTCGACTGACTCTGCATCTGGCAAGATCGTGTACCAAACAAGAATATCCTCGAGCAGGCAGGCATCCTCAGCACCCCTGACCCAGCAGTAAGACAGAGGACAAGAAAAACCAAAATATAGGGGAAAGGAGAGAAAGCGTTAAACATGAAGGTGGGGGATTGGTGGGTGTAGGGTCATATTGCGGTCCTTCCTAGGCCGCCCTTCGCGTGTAAGTCCCCATTGTCACCTTCTTTGGAAGGACTAAATTATTGCTTTTTTAGTAGGATGTTGCTTTCAGACCGAACTGATTATTTGAAGTCAAATTTTGTTAAATAACATGTTATCGTTTTGATTTTCTCATCTTCACAGATTGCTCCGATGGCTGGGTAAACCACAATGACTATTGCTACATCTTTAATGATAAAGGCCTAAATAGAACTGAAGCGGTGGCCGAGTGCGAAAATTACGATGCACATATTACGCATTCAAGGAATGAAGAAGTAAATAATTTCTTGGTGTCACAAATGAACAGTTCGTCTTCTTGGCTTGGACTAAGTGACGAAGTTATCGAAGGGAACTTCGTATGGCATCCGAACAAATCTATACATAGATATTCATACACGAACTGGAACGATGGCCATCCTAAGAACAGTACAGCTGGTGAAAATCTCGACTTCGTTGAAATCGAAAAAAGCAGTGGGAAATGGAATAACACAAATGGAAGCAAGGTTATAGGAAACATATGCGAGAAACGTGGTAGGGAGTTATGTATGTATGTCTGTATTCCTGGATCATAACAATAATAAGAAGGTATCCTCCATACAATTCTTGTTTGCCATTTATTTTCTAATCACGGTATTTTGAAAACTTAACCATAAAAGCCTTTTTAGTTGCACATAGTAGAACATCCCTGACAGACCCGGTCCTGCAGGCAAACCGGAACCAGCTGATTTCAGAAAACGATAAAATTTCCAGCACTGTCAAATCATATTGCATTTTGTATTGTGTTTAATATGTTCTAGGGAACTGTCAGGCTAACCAATGCATCAAAGTACACCTTGCGATAATCAACATCCCAGTCAGTGGGTCAAAAGCACTTCTTCTTTTCCCGCGCTTTATGCTATTTTTAACCTCGGCAAGTGTTAAATGGCACAAATTAAATAGATTCCATGTTGCAGTACATCTGTTCAGCGGTAATAGATCACAGATGACGTCAAAATGTGGTAAGAACAGACAAGCCGTTAGCCGAGTATGTCACTGATGTTCTTACCACGTCATCTGTGATCAGTTACTGAACAGACGCACGGCAACATGGAATCTATTTGTTTTATATAACAGAAAAAAAGAAAAATGTCAATATTGTTATCTATACGTCTAAGCTCCAATTGATAATAAGTTAAAAACATAATAAGTGAATGAAGATGGTGAATTTTGAGCTCGGTAATGAAATGTGAAAGATGGATTAATCACATGACGCGAGCGTGGGACAAAGAAAATACATGAGTCCCCGACAGGAATCGAACCCATGACCTTCCGAACACATGGCGGGTTAAGTTAAGGACCGTTAAGGTAAGTTAAGTCAATCGCCATTTACCCTCGTTCAGTTGTAATCAAAATTTCAGTTCGCACATCAACTCCAAGTTATTCTTATAGCGAAAACATTCATATAAGTACTTCGCTTTCTTCTTATCTCCGCATTGGCAGCTGTACAATCGCCCTTTCGGGAATGTACCAATGTTGAACTTGGAATGGAATACGAACGCATTCCTGACGATAACATAACATCTAATAAAGACGATGGACAAAATCTAGCACATTACGGTCGCGTGGGGCACCCACGTGGCTGGTGTACATTGGGTACTGATGGATATCTACAAATCAGTTTGACTGCCATTTTCTTCATATGTGCCGTGGCCACCCAAGGTCACTTTAACAGTAGCAACGGTTTTGTTGAAACATTCAGACTTGAGCTGTCTACGTCTGAGAATCAATGGGATTTTTACAGAAACAACGATGACGCTGCGGTTAGTACCGAAAGAGTCTGTAATAACTTAAGTTTTTTTTCTAAACGTTAAACCAGTTTAATCAAATTAATTCACGGCCTTTGAATAATTTGGAATAGAAAATAATGTGCCGTATATCTATAGAGTAATAGAAGCAAGATTGGAAGTTTAGGAGAACGGAAAATGCTGTGGGAACTTGTCCACGAGTCGACAGGCGATTTTTTCAACAGCCTCTTTCTAGTTCTCCCAAACTTTAACGAGTGTTTTTATGACTCGATAGAAACACGGAGAACATGTTTTCTATTTCCTTTAAAAAACACCGCAGAAGAGAACTTGTTTACATTGATCATCAACATGTAAATTCTTTTTGCTCACGCCATTATTACGTTAACAGCTCGTGCTAGTTCTGTGTGTCTATCGAGTTTAACCAATCAGCGCGCGTATTTTCTTAGAGCTCTTATTTTCGAGTGGTAAAGACAATATATTATGTAGAGAGTGAGTAAAATATTGTTTTCAATACGAGAATTTTAAACTAAATTTTATTTTTATTATATAGACAAACTGATTATTTGCACAAACAGCAGCCAAAAAGCGGGAAATAATGTCATCGATACCCTCAATAGTGGCTTTATAAGAAATAAAACGCAAACTGCGGTGATAAACATGGCAATAAAACGCATGTTAAACAAAGTTCATTTACTTGACGTTTCGTAGGTTTCGACAGACGTCTTCAGAAGTGACCGTTAGGAATAGAACTAACAACTAAATTTAAATTCCGAATTTAAATAAAAAATAAGTAACTAATTAACAATAACAATGACAGAAGCTAGAAAGAAAATTTTGCATAAAGATAAAGCTTTTCGATACTAACAGTATCATTTAGGGTGGGTTTCAATTCCCTTATTAGTAGAGTCTCTTTTGTCTTGCAATGTGTATCTGACCGACCTTTTGCTAGTATATCAAAGTAGTCCCATTTTAAGTTGTGACCGGTTGACGTGACGTGCTCACGAATAGCAGAAGCATGACAGCTGCTCGTGATCGCTTTGAATTGTTCTGTTTTTCTGTCATGCAATCTTCGTTTAGTTTTTCCAGTATAGAAATCCTGGCTGTTTATCACCGCAGTTTGCGTTTTATTCCTTAATACAATATGGAAAATAGGCCACGAGGGTCCCGGATGAAGTTTATATACATTTTACGAGTGATGTTTTCCAGTAAAACATTCCCGTCTGTATGCAATAAATAAGTTATATAACATGTAGATAGATTTATTTTCTAATCGTTATCATCGGCAGATCATTTTCTTTCAAGGAAATACCAACAACTATAAAAAAAAGAAACAAGTCCTTCAAGACGGTGTTATGGCTAAAAAAGTGCGTTTCTGGCCAGAAGCGTTTCAAAAGAAACCATGTATGAGAGTAGAGATATATGGAGAAGAAGCTAGACCAGGTATAATTCACAACCACATTCTCAAATGTAACACATGTATTGCGATTTTGCAATTCTTGAATTGTTTGTAAATTTATTTATTTTTTTTTTGTTTTTGTTTCACAAAATGATTACAATGTCTGTCTAGACGCAACGCTCTTCCCAGAAGCTATCGAAGTGATGAACACAACTTACAACTACGTGGATGTCCGGTGGAAGGACACTCGTCCAAGCTTTTTCTTTTATGGCCGCCTTCAGGGATACCTTGTTACTCTAGAAAAGATGGACGACCCCAGTGAAGAGGATACTTTGATATTTACCAGCTGTCACTCACAAGGAATAAATATCACTAATCTTGAAGAAAATACGACGTACTGTGTTTATGTAGCCGCTTTTACTGAATACGGAAAAGGGAACAGTACTTCGTGTATGATGATTGCTACTGGAGAAAAACGTACGTAGGTTTGGAATTTCATTCAGTTTAGTTATAAGCTTGATACTATGGAACACAACCGAATAACAAAGCGATTTATTATGACGCGAGCCAATAAGGCCTTCTCAGAAATAAGTCTTATTTTACAGAAGGAAAATAACTCTCCGTTGATAATCACCGAAACTTTGAATGTTGCCATTGAGTCCTGAAAGAACAAATGCACGATGATGAAATTTTTCTTATCATTGATATTTGTATTTACTATTCATTTGACGATTGTCGAGCTTGTTTCATATTCAGTGTTTGCAGTTACTGTCCTGAGCGCGTTATCTCACATTGTTCAGACACAAATCTCCTTTTATTATATACGGACCTTTAGTTTGAAACTAATAATTCCCGTTTTTGGAGACGAAAATATGTTAAGCACAAAACTGTTTCGAACAAAAATAACTGCCTTGACTTACTTGGTAAAATTTTGGAATACTTTTACGATGGCTATATGATGTTTTATTGCTCATGGTAAAAAGTATCGGGATTTACTTTTGACGCCTGGGTCAAACGTTTTCCTTGAGACGAACCTTCACATTGAGCTCGATTTTGGATGCATTTTTCTTCTGTCCACCCCTGAATATATTTCCCGTTAGCTTTTACATATATTAACAAAATTTATCTTATATCCAACAGCAAAAGTGGATTTCACTGCATTCAACGAAAGCTCGACATCTATTAGATTAAACTGGAATGTAGAAATTCCTCTTCCCATTGATGACAACGTTGAAAGAGGAATAAAAGTGGATTACCACCCCAGCACAGAGGAAAATTTAACACGTAGCATAATATCTTGCGTCAATAGTTCAACGCAAGAGTTCAGTGACTTGAGTATCTTCACCAGTTACTGTTTTAGAGTAGTCGCTTTCTACAATGACGACATTGTTACTAAGTTAGAAAACAAGAAATGCGTGTACACTGACGAAGAAGGTAGGTACTGGTTATTTAATTTATCCCTGTGTATTGATATGAAATAATGCATTTTAAAGTTGATCTGATGATTATCGTTGATTATTTACTTAAAATTGTTGCAAGCTGACTATTACTTTATGCGACACCTTTTGCACACTGAAATCATGGATTCTATTCATTGTCCTCCGAGATATCAATTCCTTGATATGCACAGAACAGCAAGCGTTGTCAGTGGTACATAATACATCGTTTTTTGCCGGGGTGAATTTTTATGTATACCTGGTTAGCCAGCCCAACAAACAACCCTTCTCCTTTATGCGGGCTTGGGAGCGGCAGGGATGTTCCTGTTAAAGGAATGACCCCAGACGGAGTTACGGAAGTTATTTATAATAAAACAATACCTTGCTCAATCTTGCAGAATGTCGTCTATGATAGCGTACTGGGCTTAAGATTTCGCCCGCGATGGTTCAGCGTCGATGGAAATAAAAAAAAAAATGATGTTACGAACTAGGACTATTAAACATCCGTGACGTATTTCGAAGCCGCAAGAAATGGATAGAAATCAGTGAGAATTGCTGATATTTTGATCCAGAGTGAAAGTAACTGTTTCTTTACCTTCTAGCTCCTCGTGGACCCCCTTTGAATGTCACAGCTCAAAATGTGAGCTCCACCGGTATCAACGTAACCTGGCAACCAATTGAAGAGAACGTACAATACGGAATTATACTTGGGTACCGTATCAGATACAAAAAAGAGGCGTCGGCGGCGGCATCATCTCGGCGAAAACGGCGCAGCATAGAAATCCCGGAAACCGAGCTGCTTGGAGGAAACAATCTTACTTGGATACTAGAAGGACTGGAGAAATTCACTAACTACTGTGTTCAAGTTTGGGGTTTTAACAGGAAAGGTGATGGAAATACGAGTGACTCGATCTGCGTTATGACAGACGAGGACGGTAAGCGCAAAATAATATCGCTATATGTAAAATCAACACAAAAAGTATTTGATTATTCCCTGGGTAGTTTTGCAAAATTCATTTGTGCTTTTATTCTGAGCTCAGTGGAGGAAGTCACTCTAACCACCATTCATCAGCTGCTAACCTAAAGTACAGTTCGAGAAATCCTTTATTTAAGAAATAGAAAACATGTACCGTGTTTCTAGCGAGTTATATAAACACGAGTGAAAGTTTGGAAGAAACAGAAATGCTGTGGGACTGAACGAGCCATAGGCGACTGCTTCCACAGTGTTTCCACAGCTTCATCTTTCACGAGGGTTTCTATAACTCGATAGAAACACGTTTTCTATTTCTTTTAGAAAACACCGCGACGAAAAAATGGAAAACAACTTATCTACTTTGACCATCGAGGTGTAAATTCTCTTTGCTCGCGTGCTAGTACTGTGTTTTTATGGAGTTATAGAAACACAATCTTTAACCAATCAGCTCAATAACACAAGCAGTGCAAGATGAGTGCACACACCCTCTGGACATGAACTCTCCATGCATCTGTACTTGTGGCTCTTGTTTTCTTTCTTAGCTTTAATATAATGATAAATTAATCTCATGTAATAAACAATCAAACGCCCGCCTCCCTAAAACCAAATAGTAGGCTGTTTTGAAAAATACCTTGTTGCTTTAAGATTATAATAATGATATCTTTTGCTTTAATAGTTCCCAGTGTGCCACCAAACATCACAGCTGGATTTAACATCAGCTCCACAAGCCTTACAATCGAATGGAGTCACATACCTCACGAATTTGTTCATGGCATTCTGTTAGGTTATGTGATTGCGTACCAGATAAGCATCGAGGTGGACAGTTCCCAGAACGTTCCGATAGACACCGAACCTGGCGAGCAGTCTAAGAATATCTCAGAATTACTTATATACACGGAGTACTGTGTTCGCTTGGCCGGAAGAACGAGAATTGGGGTTGGAAACTGGAGTGAGTGTTTCAACATAACGACAGACGAGGCAGGTAAGGCTACTATAAAGCAACAATTCTGATCTCTCTATAAAGGAGAACGTTGACAGATCCGATATATTAATATAGAATTACTGGCTATTTTGTATAACATTCAAACGTCCTCAAAAGTCTTACTTACATACCTTTCTCATCCTTTTCTTTTCCATTCTATCCTTCCTTCCTGTTTCTCTCCCTCACTTCCCTCCTTAATTCCTCCCTTGCTGTCCTTCCAAAATTTGTTCTGAATCCATCCTTCCTTATTAGTAAGTTTTTATTTTAACTCTTGTCATTTGCGCTTCAACCACGTTTGACGTTATATCACCTTTCAGTACCATCCTCACCGCCAATTGACGTAGTAGTTATCGAAGGAACCATTCCGAATACCATAAATATGTCGTGGAACCCACCTTTCGAGCTCAACGGCAAGTTAACTGGTTACAAGATCGTCATTAATCGCACTTTAGAGAATGGTACTCTACAAACAAGAGAAATTATGACTTGCACCAACGAGGCCACTGTAACTGGAATCGATAAGCGTAATGAATACAAAATCAAAGTGGCTGCCAGTACAAAGAAAGGGTTAGGACCTTTCAGTGAATGCATCGATTATAGAGGTAATAATAGTTACTCAGATGATCTTATCACATATACAGCAATGTAATAACGGGTGAGCTTTCGCTCGTAAAACGTGACATCTTTAAACGTGAAATAAGATATTACCTTTACGCGTAAAGAGATCACAGTTCCTATGGTTACGTAAATCTTCACGCCTTCCGCAGCGAAAGTTAGATGGTTTGGCATTTCTCTGGTGAATAAAAATAAAATTGGATGTTACATGGCCGCTTGTAGATACAGAATTTATGTTCGTGTAGAGAAACATCATGACCTCGTTCTCTCCCGAGGAAAAATCTGGTATCTCCAAGAGGTCATGTAATATGCCCTATTATTATATAGATACTTATGAAATACCAGGATTTTTGTGCAACTTTATTTTAGAGAATATTCAATTATCAAACGCAGTGGACTCGTATTTATATGATTGCCTATATTTATAACCCAAACCCACGACTTGCTCCCGTCTGGTCTCGTGGGAGGGGGGGGGGGGGGGGGGGGGGGGGGGGGCGGTGATGGCCCGCTCCTCAGAATCCTTATCCTATTTAGATAGATTGTGACTATATTTCATTGACCACGGTAACTTAAATCAAAAATTACAATACCTAGCACTTTTGTCATTTAAAAAAGCGGTGAACTGCAATATTACAACTAAGCTTTTAAATTATTTATTGTATTCGAGAAATATGTATTTGAGAGGAAATAGCCTAAATCGATACCTAAGCTATTTCTGAGCAAAACGGCTAGAAAACCATTCACTTTGGGGGGCACTGGATACACGCATAGCCCATATAAGGCATAAACTCCGGGTCAATTTCATGCCAACTAAAGTTTTTAGTTGCTTATCCCCTTTCATGGTTTCTGTTTTAATTACATTATTTTACTCAAATGCTTCTAAACTCTAATCTACGTATCATTTCAGAACAATGCAATTGTCCCGAAACCTTAGAAGTTGTGGTAGAACCGAGTCTCCTAGACGAAAATAATGGAGCGGATTCGTTGGCAGAACTCATTGAGTCTTTGATCATAGAAGCGTGTGGCATCTGTAAACATTATGAAAATGGTGGGAAAACAAAGATAAACAGAACAATGGCAAAAGATACCGATATAACATTTCCAGTGATAAGATACCTCGATGGTGCCGGATCAACATCTGAAAGTAGGTTTGTGACTGTAATTGAGGTGCCAGGTCTTGCAATTATTAAGAGGAAGCCGGAGAAGAAGTTAGGTTTCTATGAAAAAGTGATGGGTACGTCCGTCGTGAATTCTTGGCCCATATTTGCCATTTTTGGAACAATGACACTTGCAGCAGGAATGCTGATTTGGATACTGGTAAGAAAAAATGAACATATCTTTTGACCACCAAGGGGAGGAACTCTCATGTCAAAGGGGTGGGATACGTGTCGTCTCGCTTAGAGGTGTACCTCGGAGATTATCAATTTTGCTATCTCAAAGGGTGTTCAGGACAGCCACTGTTTTCAAGCCATCCGGGGTGTATTTCAGGATTGCATTCGGAAAAAAATCCAATTCTTTGTCTGATAGTACTGTATCTAAGATTTGCTTAAGCCTTTCTTCGTATAGATGAAGGCATTCGATAACAATCTCATTTTAGTTTTGTAGCACATTTTTGTGTGTCTGTCTTAGAGTTGTATCTTATTGCGGTCAAGTAAAGTTTGAATCATGTTTAGATTGGATTCAAGTTTGCGATGAGCATCTGACCTGAACTTTTACAAGGACGTTTTCCCCTGGGTTAAATTTGCTATTATTGCTATAACGAAAGGAGACAATTTATCACGAATACATTTTGGAAGAGCTCAGTAAAATGATAAAAGCGTATTTTCCTATCGTGCTATTGTTTATAGGTCATTTTAAAAAGAAATACCAAAAGAAAGTTGAAAAGCAATCATGCCATGACTACAATCATGTTCAAGTCCTAGATTGTGATTCAACGGCTTGTTGTCAGAAAACAAAGAGCTACGAACACATAGTTAAGCGGACTCAAAAATTTGCATTTAATTCATTCTGATCATGTTTTTACTTTTTATTAAAAGGTATTCCCTTTAATAGGAGAAAGGTCGCTTATTAAAGGTTCTCCCTAACGTCATTGAAATATTTTAAGTCATTGTTGCTTAGTATGATACTAAATGACATTACTTCCTTAACAAATCAGGATGTGAACACCAACCCGGAAGAATTTACACCGACATTTTTTAAAGGAGCTGGTGAAGGATTATGGTGGGCATTCATCACCATGACAACGTTAGGGTACGGTTAACTGTATTTTAACTGCAGTAAATAGCAATGACAAAGTCAAATTAATCAAAAACAAATGCATCAATTAAAGCCTTACAGGTAGTTAAGAAACTTACTTACATACCATATAGCAGCTACAGTAGCGATGTGGCATTATTTGAAAATGTACAAGAGGTCAAAAACCTGACCAAAAAGGAACAGACAAAGAAATTCGCCTTCTTGCGTAGTTTTTCCTCGATAATTTTACTATAGGTTGTAACAGTGTCTTTCAGAGTTGAAAGGTCGACACGCAAAGCGGGAACAAGCCCCTTCATGTGTATGCATGTATTCATAGAAGCTGGTTCACATGAAGCGAAAATTGCTTGAGTTCATGTTGTAGACAATTAGAGTAAAGCTGAAAAAAATTGAGTTAAAAAGAATTGGAGGTCATTTTGATCTTGCTACATGACGCACGAATTCAAACATACTGAACTTCACGCAACGTATTGCTTGGACAAAGTTTTGTCCCTGAAGCAGATCCAGACCTTCTTCGTAAAAACGGGTGCCGGTCATACGACATTTCCCTGCTTCATTTCCTACTTCTCTTTTTCCCAACATATTCCCTAGCTTGCGCTGACCTATATGTCGTGATGGCCACCGATAACATCATGTTAATTAACACAATATTGTATTAATAATATTTCTTCTTTTGATCATAATTTAATCGTGATCTAGCATGTTGTTGCTATGATTCAGGTATGGAGATCGAACTCCTAAGTCAGATGCAGCTAAGGCGTTCGCCATGATCTGGTTTTTAATCGGACTGGTCATGTTCGGGCTGTTTGCTGGTGCAGTTACTGCTGCTCTCACTGTGGTTGTAGTGAATGGAGGACCCAATGCTGAATCAGAGAAGTTGCTGAACGTGAGTGGAAAGAGATTGGTTGTATGTTAGTTTCGTCAAGAAACCACTAACGTTGTTACCAAAGATTAGAATAGGATATCTAGACCCAAAGCCGGTTGGTAACTCAGATAAGTTACTTAAACGTGAGTACAACGCCGAATACATCAACGACCTTCTTACTACTTCATCAATTAAAGTTTGACTTGCCATATGGAAGGTATAGTTTCCTCGGAAGTTTCATTTGCTACTGTGGTTATATCAACTAAGTTGAAAATGTAAATTAGCCACCGTAACGAGTTAAAAAGCTGACGTTTCGAGCGTTAGCCGTTCGTCAGAGCGTTTCATTTGCTAACCCGTTTCTTTGCAATCAGATTTCGACGATAAAGAACTCCAAGGAAAAGCATGTTGTAGTGACAAAACTTTCAAACAGATTCACTATGGGTAAGTATTCATATTTTAACATCAATGCGGATTAACACTTACTCAATATTTCAACTGCGGAGAAAAATATGAAGACATGATTGATCGTCGCAGTTATCCACACAACTGGTTGTGAAATTTAGGCCTGACAAAATTCAGGTCTGAACGGGATTCGAACCCATGACCTCTGCTATACCGGTGCAATACTCTACCAAGCAATGCTATTAAGCCAACTGGGAGCTTGTCATGTTGTGAGTTCGTAAAATACTCGTAGATGGCGAAGAATATAAGTTCATATACGAATGATCTTAAATTTAAACTGCGAAGAAGATATGAAGACCTGATTGATTATCGTAGTTATTCACACAACTTATAAGAATTCAACGCACGTGATAGGTTGTAGAGTTCATATCCCGTCAAATTTACTATTATAGGGAAGTAATATTTGTTTAGGCCAAGTGCCGAGTAGTCATGATAAATCGCTTATTTTTATTATTACTATTATTTTTTTTTATAAAATAACAGTTAAAGCTTCCTTACGGTATGGACTGTACTTGTTTTACTTTTGTCACTGCAATATTTGAGAGACTTTAGATGTTCATCTAAAGACCGCCCTTTTTATTGTTATGCTTGAAGATTTTTACCACGAGGTTCTGATTCGTATACGTACCTAAAATGTTTAAGACGCTGCGTCCCTTTCAAAATATGGGCTAGACCAGTGTTCACAAACGAAACTCGGCTTCAAATACCAAGCCCAGGACAAATTATCCAAATTTACTGTAGGTAAGTGGAGCGATTTTCAATCGCGTATCGTAACAATAAAACCAAACCAAGTCGATTACTATCGACACTTAATTGAAATTCGCACTAAATTGACAAAAAAAAACATGCAAATTAACGACTAGATAACTAAATAAATAGATAGGCAGCCAAGTGAAAAATAAACTAACAAATATTTCCTTATCACAGGCCGTGAATACGAGAAAATTGAAGACCTCGTGAGTGCCCTGAAAAGAGGAGTCACAGACAACATTCTTTTAGATATGTATGTACTTGTAAAGAGAAAAGACTTATTTAACGACACGAGCTGGCTTGAAGTAGTTGATATTGTGGAAAAACGAATGGCACATGGTATTGAATTAAGAGGAATGTCTATGGCCCTGGCAAAACAACTTGAAGAAATCATTCAAGCCAAGAATGTACAGACAAAATTTCTTGAAGAAAGCCACGAAGACGAAAGCGAAGAGGAACACGAGGCACATACGGTGAGAAAGAAAACTTCCCTTGTTAATTTGCAATGATATATCTCCTAAAGTATGTTAAGATATCATGAAAGCCTGTAAAACTATTAATAAAGTACTAAAGACTACGAAAATTAATTCCTTTTTAATAACTTAGCAACTTAGGCGTGAAACACTAGCATGAAAAAAGCTCCATGGACAAAGACCGTTGCAATCCCTCTGCATGCTTTGCGTACCTATATTCTGAATGAATGGAGACTGAGAAATGTGCTAGTACATGTGTTTTTAAGGTGATACAACGGTGCCAGATAAAGTAACACTAGAGGGTCCGAGAAATATTTTGAAGAATACGCCATTAAACTATTTAAAATTCTCATGTTTCACTTTAATTTATTATGTCTGGATTTTGTTTCAGATATCTGCGACTGAAGAGGAGTCGTCATTGGTGTTTTTCGAGCCAGAAAGTCCATTCTTTTTACGTACTCTTCAGATTGGAGGGACGACTTTGGGAGTATTTATCGTATGTGGGATTATCTTTGAAGCCTATCAGAGGAGAGCAGGAAAAATGGTCCAAACAGGTAAGCTTCTTGTTAGCCATGGTAAAACTACTGTTAACACAAGTGGGTTCATTCATTAAGTTAAATTAACCGACTATTGATCAAACGCTATCGTTCCAAGCCTTATCACGGTGGAAGACTTGGTAACTTCAAATAAGAGTTTCACTTAAGCGTCATCGGGCTATATCCGTGGACAAGTTGGATCATTAAGTCTTCACTTGACAATCGACCAAAACGTTTATAGCTTCGCAATGACTGAAAGATGCAGTAGTGGATAGCTTTACCCACTTCTAGCAACATTCTATCTTAAGACATATTAGATCCAAGATATTTTATGAAGTTTATAAAAGCTTAATCATAGCTCCGTATTCACGAGTTTTTAATCAACTAAAATTAAAGCTGCTACGATGAATAGCTTTGCCCACTACTTGGAAAATTTTATCTTTAAAAATATTAGATCCAAGATATTTTATGAATGGTCATGAAAGCGTAATCTTTCCTGGTTGTAGTTCCCTCCTTATTGCCTTGACAACATAGTCGCCAGGTGTCCGCGTTAAAACTTGATTCAATTTGTCTGCAGAACAAGCCTTTGGCGGAGACGTTTTAAATTTCTACGTTTGTGTGAAGCCTGTGCGAGACACACGTGCTTCACCGTAACGTATCCTGCAGTTCTTGCTCTAATGATATAGTGTCTCCAGCTGAACTGTACGCGTCCGAGTGTAAGTCATTCAATCATTTTGCAGTTGTCTTTATAGATTGTTTTTTCTCCACAGGAAGACAATGCCAAGATGAAGACGATATGAGAAAACTGGTGGAAGATTTTTATTGCAATTTTACTCGCACATATAAAATTATGAAAAAGAGAAACAAGAATTTGATCAAGCTTAATACGAAAAGTAACCATTGCATTAAAAAAGAGCTCGACAGTGCTAACTTGTGGTAGCCACAGAAGGCAGCTGCAGGAACATAGAGTCGCTAAGCTTTTGTTCAGCCTTGGACCTGTTTCTGCAAGGTCCCAAAAGGCTTCCGGCCTGCAAGAACAGTTTGATGAAACTACTTCACCATTTATGAACTTCTTGTCGCTCTAGTAAAGTTTTACTGCTGCACCTACTCGGTCGGATCTTTGCTCTATTAAAAATAAAGGTACCATTTAAGACTTGTCTCATTTTTTTAAATATAGTGAACCCTCTCTGAGACCAATATCCCCGCACTTTTTGTTTTTGTCCTATGCCGCAGAGCCGGAATGTCGGCTATCTAGGAGTAAAGGTACAATTCGGCCATGGCCAGCCAGCCAACAATTTCCCCCTAAGCAAGGTTTCCCCCTTCATCAGTTGACTGTAACTTATGTTCATTACCTGCATGGAAGAGCGGAGAATATTCTCCACATCTCTTGATGGAAATCAAAACCATGATCTTGCGGGAGACTGGTCAGATGCCCGCAGTTAAGCACTGAGCTAAATTCATTTTCGCTCACCGGCTCACAAGCAAGGGAGTTCTGATTTTCTGACTCGCTCGTATTGACTGAGTGTTCATTGACTTACAGTTTCCTTTAATTATCATACAGCCGAACGTCCTCAGCCTGCACTGAAACCCCGTTAATCCGGTAACCAACGGGCCTTAAACGTTTAGCCGTATTAACGGCGTGGCCGTATTAAAGGGTTTCTTTGAATAAGAAAATGACTGACTGGGGCTTAGCTCAGGCCAGAAAAAAGTGGCCGTAATAAAGAGCTTGTTGGAATTTCGTACTACTTGCATTAAAAAATGGCGGGTAGTGTTAGCCATTTTTAAAGTAAAATTTTGCCAGTGATTGATTAAGGTGCATCACCTGTACTCATTGCGGACCTATTTCTAAAATTGGATACAGACATCATCGAGAAAGTATTGGACCTATGCCAACTCTACCAAAGCAATTCACATGATTGATGTGAAACTGTAATAAAATCCGGTAATTGAGTAACTAGATTTTGATCTTTGTAGCACTATCAATAAATAGCTGAAGTGATTAGCATTAGTGACCGAATGAATTACTGCTTGAATGGTGAACTTTACACAAGAAAACAGGAGCAGGGAAAACTAGATTGGAATAAGGTAAGAATTCGAGTTTTTTACTACGTAAATAATTCCCCTAGACGTTATATAGTCGACAAATCATTCCGAAATAAGGAGAAATTTTCCATAATACGTTCGGACGATGTAAACTCAGGAATTTAGAACAGCGAACATAGTAATGCAAGGTATCGCTAACCAATCGCACGCGCCTACCGACACGATTTTTCTTTCACGGTATACAGATACAAACTTTCCTTATTTACAATTGAAATACAAATTGCTGTGTATGATCTCCTTGGTCTTGAAACGGCCTCATTGGCCTTCAGACATCTGCCAAGCAAGAAATTTACTGCGATGAAAAAGTTATTTTCCGCTATGGAAGTTCAGCCCATGTAGACATCCTACAAAGCGTTTCATTACTTCTTTGCTGGCCTTCTGCTTACTCCTCTAGCTGACTCCTCTAGCTATCATGGTCTGGTGAAAAAAAAAAATAATAGCACCCTTTATTCTCTTGGCCCTTATCGATGGGTTTTTATTTTATTTTGACCAAGTCATGTTCTCTTTTGACCTTCCAAAATTAGACGTTGGATCGCACTGATCACTTTGCATGGTCATGACGAAGACTACCACTAATATGCCCATATAGCATACTGAGAAGCACACGTTCTAGGCTTCCGTATAAAACCATGATAGGAGCTGATAGTTCTAGCTTTCGTACTCCAAATAACTATCATGGACTGAGTCATGCACGTTTAAAGGGGTAAAGTCCGCAGGAATATTACTGTTTCAATTTCAATACCAAGCTGGAAATATCGGTTCTCATAGACTCAGTATTTTTGAGACTCTTTCAACAATTTGGTGGTACATCAGAGTGCGTTACTTTGACTTTAAGAGCAAACGACGAGACTCCTTTATGAATATCTTGTTTTCTCAGAACTTCTCTCACATGTCCCAGCGTAAAAGACGCAAGACGCGAAGAAAATGACTTAAGTTCTAGCTATTGCGATTTTCGAAGGCTTTAATGCTTCCAAGCTTTGCCAAGACACCTGCATCACTCTGTGTCCTCGGTATTTCACAGTCACGAGCTACTTTATAGAGATTTCATGTTGCGTCTCACGAAGAGGATATATCAGGTTTGCAACTCTTCAATAATTGCCGCCGGCTCGAGTCTGCAAATTCGATCAGTATACTTTTCTACGTTTTACATGCAGTATATATTACAGGTAATCTTTGATCCTATATAAAGCTAATTAGTTTAAACCAAATTTTATTTGTCGGAGTCTTTAGAAGCAGTGAACAAAACGACGTTCATCTAAGTTATTAATGACTTCAATCGGCGTTTCAGAAATAATCATAGATGCTTGTAATCCTGTGCATTCATTTGGGAAAAAGGTATTTCCTCTTTCCGTTCTTGATAGATTAGTTGATGGCACGATAGCTGCACATGGAGTCGATAGATGTTTGTCAATTGAACTGACTCAGCAGGGTGGCTCTAAACAAGTGATATCGGATTTAAAAGACTAAGAACAGTCTGATGCTCGACTGTTGATTGTTATGATATCGCAAAAGTGAACATACTTCTATTGAAAGTGTCTCAGTTACGGCTCGCAGGAGGAGTGACAGTGGACACAATGAACTTATTATGACTCGGCAAGTTTAAAACCGCTTTCCTGTTAGCCATCGAACCGCATCAGTAGTGTATGGGAGAGCGTGTTCAGTATTCGTGTAAGTGGAAAGAAGATACGATTTCTAGTAAGGATGATAGTTCGTTATCCCTTCAGTTTTGGAGAAGATCGTTTCGCTCCAATCGAAAGGCAGATTTTTCTGTCCAATTTAGTTATACTGATAGAAAAAAAACACCATACTTTTTAATCGACAGGCGCTAAACACGCTGCTTTGAACCGAACGGACAACAAAAGTGGCAAATACCAGTACGTGTTGTATTCAATCTTAATTACCTTTGATGAAATTGAGAGGTTTTTTTTCTAATAAAAATTGCTCCAATGTAACCTATACCACATAAGAAAAAGAGCTATTCGTGCTGGAAAAATATAAATTTATATACAACATTTAACCAAATCACGATGTCACAAAGTAGAACATTGTTCCCTATGACAAATTATCCTGGCATTGGTCGGTGAGTAGAATTCCTGAGGTCTCAGGCATAACCACATTTCTGTTTACAACGGAAGACTTGAACATGTTTGACATCTTTAGGAAATTGACACTTGGAAACACTTATTGACATGCAAGTCTTAAAGTACCACAAATCCCCGGCTTTGAAACACATCTAATCTATTTAAAAGTCGCATGGCTTTCAGCTACACTTGGCATTCACCGCAATCGGCTTGAATTGAAACGGGACCGGTAATGCGGCCTCTGACTGTGGCGCGTCTCAAATTTCCCAGAATATACGAGTTTTTCATTAGATAGTTAGTTGAGAGTCCGTTATCTAGTTACTGCGAAGGAGAGCCTCTACTTCCTACTGTTAAAACAAGTCTAACAATGCAGGAAAGTGTCAGGGTTGAAATTTGTCGCTCGCCATTTCAATGAGTAACGCCTGATGACAGGTCAGAATTTTCAGAGTTTCATGTGTTTGGCATACCTAACACCACAATGTCATGTCATTGTGGTGCTAGCATGTAGTGTTAACCTTCAGTGGTGATCTCAATATAAGAAAGTTCTACATGGGAATTGAACTATTTGCACCCATATCATAGTTTTGAACTAAGCTAAACTAAGTAGGTGTTTAACGTTATGAGACGTATTCTCTGCCGAGTGAAAATATCGCGCGAAGTCAAATTCCCCGCCTGTATCAAAGGGTTTCATCCGGACAAATACCGGTTGAACACGTTCAATAAACCGCGACTGTTAGCCTTCTAAGCCCACGTTTTATTTCCAAGTTCTATTATCTTTTAACTGATGCCGTGTAACAACTAAACTGACACTTTGTAACTGAACTTTTCGGATATGTTTTACAATCATTTTCTGGATTTTTGCCCTGCAAACACAATATTTTACGCTTTTTCCGCACTCTCTTGGCAAGTTGGCAAAAACTGAGGCATACGATAAAGTTATTATATACGCGTGCCTACATTCTATGACCCTGATGTTACAAAACCAGACTCTTCGGCCCAGTGGAAATGTCGTGCTTCTGCTTTGCCTAACTAAATTTTAATTTAGGGATCGACTTAAAAAAGGAAGAATCACAAGTGAACGGCGGATCGTCATTGGATCATCATCAGGCATCATTCTAGGCTCGTACCAAAATCAAGATTTACTGAAGCCACGTAACTATTGTCCTCGGCGTCACTCCCCGCGAAACCAATTCATAATATAACTTTTGTTTGGCGCAGCAAGAATCGTGTAGCACGGCAGAGCTTGTCGAACTTAATCGGTTGACAAGCTTAGTTCAAAAGGTTCGTTCAGACGCCATAATTGCTTTGTGGAACTTAATTTCTGATTAAGTTTCGGCATGGCAGAAGGACGGCGTCTAAACTGGGCCTTAGACTGCTTAGACTTCAGTCATCATGCTAATTATCGTCTCGGTATGTTTTTCCATTGAAATATGCCTTGCATAAGAAACTCGTGATTACGTAAACTAGCGTCAACAATCAATCATCCATTAACTATCCGGGAGGTTTAAAGACATGCTAGAGAAGTCAAACCACCGGCATTAAGATATACCCCAACAAATTCGATATGTTTCTGATTTTAAGAAAAATTGTGGAAACCACGTGCAAGTGAGCACGAGTAACGAAAAAACAACTGATGTAGAACTAGAAAAATGTAAAAAAAAAATACTTTCAATTTTTTTTTCAAAACACGCCATCTAGCCCGTGACGTAGTACTGTTGTTACAATCTGCGTCACTGACAGCTGGTTGCGATAAATTATATTTATAAATTATATGTGTATACCAGCTTAATTACCCCAGAAAGAGTAAATAATAGTAACGCAATACAGCCTGGTAAAATAAAATTTGAACCTTGCATCATAGTCTCCTTCACTGTCGTGTTTTACTTTTGCACAATCGACCAACAGCTGCCTACAAAAGAGCAATTTTACTTAATTAAACTGTTTTTGTAAGGGGTTAATGAACCTTTCAAAACAAGAGATAAATTTCTTTACTGGTCATATTTTGGCTGGATAAACGCCAAGCTTAGCAAATTAAAAACGAATTTTAACTCTTAACTTTCACTTATGTATCCCATATTTCTATCCAGAAGGATTTAAAAAGTAACGATAGGAACATCGTTTTACATAAAAAGGATGTTAATTTGGTATCATATTTAATCATCCTCAAACCTCGGATACTATTATATTGAAAACAACTTGATAATGATATTCAATCTGTCAACCAAAAACCCACGACGAATTGGCATTTCTAAAGTTTGGGGTCAAAAGGGCGGGCACATAAATTTCTCATTAAAAGCATCGTGTTGCTGTGTTCTTTCGATGAAAATTCATGAAACGTTACATAACGTTTCTTTCAAAGACTGTGTATCGAAGGTAGCTGCAACCTTTTTTCTGTCACAGCCGGTGAAAAGTTGCTGAAAACAAAGCAAGGAGCTCACCAGTTTTATGGTCAAGCAGTGAAGCGAAAAAACGTAATTATCATGCATACACTAGCCAGCTCTCCCTTCAATGATTTGATTTCAACGAGATGGTTTACAATTCAATCTTTCAGCCATCTATTTGACACCACTTCGAGAATTTGAACGGACGCTAAATCACTGCGTGAATTTCTCATTACTAAAACTGGCATAAATCCATGTTGTTACTTAGCTGAAAGAAGCTTGTGTTGACATTAAGCAGCCTTGTTGATTGCCTGTCTGGGTGTGAAGTAAACTAATATTTTCATCGACAGGGACTTTCCTGTGGAATTCCGTTTTGAACTAAAACGATGAACACTATTGAATTTGCCGCTAGCTGTGCTTTGCTGTTAACATTTCTACAGATCAAAGGAAAGGCAGGTACGAACATTTAATTTAGTAAAGCTGTTTAAATAATGGTTACAAATATCGTACTAAGCATACAAGCATAACTTAATATTTTCCGCTGCGCCATTAAATACCATTCCTGATTTTGTTCGTTGAATCACTACATTGATATCGAATAGAAAATTGTTTCTCGAAAACTATAATTGCTTCTGTTTTTGGAAGAAACAATGAATGAAAAGGATAGTGTGCCATGATGTCCTCCTTCGTACCAATCGCGTGTATTAGAATAATTACGTTTACGAGAGAAGCAATTCTTTGGTCTCTGAATATTAAAATCGCTTAAGACCCAGGTACCACCTGCTTAACATCGGATAAATAACAAATCTATGATTTATTGCAGCTCATCGTTTGTAATTTGTGTGAAATACAACCATCCATGTTTGATATTTTTCAAAATAGTTCGTGACTCTACGGCTGCAAAAGTATTAGTTCATTACGGTTTGGTTGAAGCACGATTCAAGCAAAGATTCGTGTTTTAATTACCTGACACCTATAAACAACGTCTTTCCTTCTTTCTACAGTTCATTTAATTATTTGACAGGACTGTGGATTATTTAAAGAAAGCATTTGGCAGCATCGCTTGGTGAATTACCCTTTCTTTAACGCGTACGGTTGTGTTGTTTTTTGTGTGAAAAAGGAAACAAATTGAGTAGTTATCAGTATGCTTCAACATGCACTGCGTGACTCGTGTTTTGTTAATCAGAGTGAACACTGAAAGTTTATCACAGCAACACTGATGCACAACACTTTCACATCACTATAAACATCTAGAATTCATTCTTATTTTTTTGAATTTTCAGTCTTGTTGAAATATTGATATACCAGGCTAGACTTTCAAACTGGAAAGATATGCGGCATGTTACTGATCACTTTTCGAAAAGAATGTTTATCTAAAGGGATCAGCATACTAATCGCTTTTCATGTCTCAAGCTTTGTTTTTGTTGTTGCTTCTTTTATGACATCACAACTGTTTCCTAACATTCAAAGGCAAAATTTATTTGTTTCCATGGGAAAATAAATAAATCTTAGGTATAAAAGAATTATAAGAAAGAAACAATGTAACAAACTCTGTATGTGCTGCTTGTAAGTGACTTAGATTTTAGGATTATGAAGAGGATCAACTTTGTAGGCTGACGGTAGGACTTAATGCGGTTTGCCAAAAGAGTTGTAAAAACAAAACGATTTCAAACTTTGTTTTTTCTATAGCAAATCCTCGTCTGTTCGATTCTGCTGCTCATTACTGGCCATTTGATCGTCACCATGGAATTGTGGATATCAAAACCAACATAACTGGAGACAAACATGGCAAAACAGAGAATATTGTCTTTAAGGGACCTGGAAACGGCTTTCTTCACACCAGTGGTAAGGCCTGGGTCGACCTTGGAAATTTTACCGGCTCATGTTTGGCTGAACCTGCAAAATGCACAGAAGCACTGACGGTTTTTCTGTGGCTCAAATATTACCCAAATAAACGTAGGAGATACTTGTTGGGTACGTCGAGCCATCTTACTTTTTCAGAAGGTTTTGCAATATATAAAGACTCCGACACAAAAGCTAACAACTCTATTGTAATAAGGGTGAATAACGGGCAAAGAGAATGGACAGGAGATTTAACCCTTAAGCCGAACGTTTGGTCGCACGTGATGTTCACGTGGGACTCCAAATTAGGACTGGCGTTATTTGAGAACTGCAATCAGATGGCTTTAGTATCTGGAAGCACGCTAAAAACATCCACAAGAAACAATCGATCAAATATTCTAGAACATTATTTGAGTCTTTCCGGAGCACAGATTGCAAAACCTGAGCTGGGTGTTAAAGCGTCTTACGAGGATCTGACAGTGTTCTATCGCAAGTTGGAATCTCACGAGAGAAACTGGATTTGCCTTAACAAACTAGGTGAGTATAACGTTGCAAAGAACTAGGTTTACAGTGAAGCCTTCTTGCTCTTATAATGTAACTACTGTTATGCATTTGTTCACCGGCTATTTTTTGCTAACTCTTTTAAGTGACAAAGGGAAACTGTTAATAGCCGAAACACTATACTTTTTTCTACTTTTCCCTTGGTTCCAGAAACGTCTTAGGAACTTACTGCTCGCCTGATAGGGAATGTTTACATGGCACAAAACGTTCAAAAGACAAAAGACTGAGAAAAGAGCTAAAATAAGTAAAAAAAAAACTAGCAATAAACTATTAAAAAATAAAGCTAAAAAACTGGAAGACTTGTAGCAACCGTGAACTTGTTATATTAATTAACAGAGGCTCCACAGCTCAACTCCACATGCAAAGCTTCCACGAGATGGCTGTCAATTAACTGGACTCCGCCCCCGATGACGTATGACATATTGAACGGATACAATGTGTGGTACTGGGGCGATCCCTTTTCCAATTGGACAAAATTGTCACTAGGAATTGAGAAAACGACATTGAACCTTACTGATCTGGGTAGGTTTGATTTTTGTGTAAATGCTCTGTACATGCTCTGCAAGACTGATTGATCAGGATTGAGATTTACACCCGAGAATGATCATGTTTTGGTCTCAATTTATGGAGTATAAATCCTAGACCTGATCGAATTAAAGAAGCTCAGTCGTGGTATTTTTTCCACGTACAAATTACCTTTAAATTTAAGTTAACATAAAAATAGTACTTTGCTGAGATAGAAAAAACACCAAAGAGATAATAATAAACCATAAAGGAACAAAGATGGTTAAGGATGGAAATGATTGACACGGATAACAAGCAACGCACTTGAAAACTTTTGAAGATGCTCAAACCGTGAAGTAACTGCTAAAAACATTTCTTTACTGAGGTGTGACAGCCACACTCTACAGAAACCACGTTTAATAGTTTTCGTCCAACCCACCTCTCCGTTGTCATACCACACCAAACGTACATAATTTCATTTTCATTTAAGTAATTAAGATAACGTTTCTTTTGCAGATCCAGGTTCCTCGTATAAATTTCGCGTTCAAAATGCTTTCCGCTTCGGTGTCGGGAAATCGAGCCAGATGATTGAATGCAGAACAAAAACTGAAGGTAATCATATTATCGGACGATCTCTTGTTTTTGCAACTGCGCAAATCATTCATTTCTTGTTAATTGTTTTTATAATTTGACCAAACTTGAACCCTTCGGAACAATTTTTCTAAGTCTTGGATTTAGTGTTAAACTCGTTGTTAAAACGGACGTCGTTTTTTTCTTTGATTAGTTTTGGACCCGCCCCTCCATTTAACAGTGGAGATGAAATCATTCATCAGTGTCCTACTGAAATGGACTGCACCCCCAAGAAGTCATGAAGATGTCGCGGGATACAAGGTACAACGTTTGTTTGCGATCAATTCCCCTGGCATTCTCAGACAACCCACCGATAGAGTCGATGGTGAGAGTAGACCAATAACGACCATGTTTTCAGTTCATATCTGCACTCAAAAGAAAGCTCTTTTACGAGAGTAAAAAAACTCTGGGGCCCGGTTTCACCTATTTTTTGGTGTGTACGCTTATACTCCGCCTTTAGCCTCACCCACTCCCTTCTCTGGAAGAGGTAATAGAGGGAGACTATTTACTGTGATTGAATGGACGGAGCAGGATAGTATCACTGTATTTCTAAGTTTTATCACTAGCATTTATCAGGTTTTCCGATGATTGTAGCGGAAGGCTGCGTTACTGCAGGAGATTGAAATTGCCTTAATTTCAATATTCCAGATTGCTTACAGCAAGGCTGATTCTAACAAGAAGCCCATAATAATCCAAGCGGGACCTATGACGTCGTTTCTTCTTGATGGACTACAGAATAATACTGTGTACAAAGTGCAAGTAACGAGTTACGGCGATAGGAGGTTTTTTGACAGTGCTCCGGAGGTGACAATCGTTAGGACGGATAACAATGGTAAGGAATTGGTTGGAGAATTCAGAAGAGAGCGAGATTGTCAACTCCCGCCATACCCCTACTAACGGGCAATGACAGTGCATAGCCGCTGAGGAAAATTCCTGATTATCAAAAATTAAAAATGTTCGTGAAGAACAACAGGACATAAGCTCAATGTTATATGAACAGCTGTCACTCAAGCAAATTGAAGACGAAGATTGGAAGCAATGCGCGTGTTAAACTGCGCAAGCGCGCGCAAACTTGTGACTTTTTTGGCCTGGCTCCTTTTAAGTTTGCTTGTAAAATTAATGTGTTTAACTAATGATCGAGACGCGTGATGGCGTCATAGTTAGTGCGCTTGACTCCGGATCGAGCGGTCTGGTCGGGACATTTTATTGTGTTCTTGGGGGAGACACTTAACTCTGACAGTGCCTCTCTCCACCCTGGTGTATAAATGGGTACCAGCGAACTTAATGCTGGGGCTATCCCTGCGATGGACTAGCATCCCATCCAGGAAGGGGGAGGGGGGGGTATAGAAATAGTTCTACAGAAACCGGAGATAGGCGCCGGTCTGATGGGCCACTTGGCTCGTATGCAGATCTACTGATCATATCTTGAGCTCATACACTATTCAATGTGTCATACTACAGACAAGTCTTCAGTCAAGGAAACGTCGTTGCAAGTGACAGGCCCCGAGACCCTCCGTATCAAATGGAAAAAGCCTCGTGATAAATACAAGGTGTTTTCCTATCGAGTGTTTGTCAAATGGAATGATACTGGGATAGAGAACATGCTGGAGGTGTATGATGGGAATGCGACGTCTTTTGTTTATTCTATAAAGCGTGCTCAAGAAACATTTCATGTCATGGCGTATGTGGTGAAACAAATTCCTCTTATTCCAATCGTTGGTACGTATAACTATGATCAGTGTAGAGCGCAGTCTCTAATATGATTTCATTCTATTTGATCCTTTATTAAGTAACGAGATATCTCTTGCAGTTTCTATATCATAATGCAATTTGCTGGCTTTGTTCCCAAGGTGTTTCTCCTAGAAATTGGGAATTGAAGGGAGGGAAGAGAAAAGGGAAGGAAACATGGTTGGCAATATACCCAACCCAGACAGCTCATTTAGGTTGTCGCGGGACATACAGTACCTGTACAGTGTCCTAAATTCATTTAAATCTGATTCAACGTAGCGCGAGCAGAGTCAATGGTCTTTTAACTAAAACGATTTTGCTCTTCTTTTCATGCACGGACTGATAAAATAAATATTGAGAGCCGGCTATCCGTTGTCATCCATGACAGTTTCTCTCTTTTTCATTGTTATACTTAGATCCCCCGGTTAACGTAACCATCGTATCCTTCAGCTGGTCTTTCGTTGTTTTAAACTGGACTTCGCCCTTTCACGGCAGAACTATCGACTTTGCTGATTTGTATAGAGCAATCGCCAAATCAAGCGAAGGAGAGGTTACTGTCCGAACCACTAATACGCATGCTCGCATTGATGGCCTGAAACAGTTGACCAACTATTCACTGAATGCACAGGCTTGGAACGGACTTGGTTATGGTCCATTTTTGAACACTGGTATTCCCTTCAGAACGCAAGGTAAAAAAAAAGCGGTGTCAGGAACGTCTTTTCTTTTCTCGTCTTGAAATGCATCACTGGCCTTCTTCCTAAAAAGGTGTTAGGTTGTGTTTGTCAGTCCAGGTCAGTAGCAGTGTTGTAGTTTTCATTTTACTCCCACGTGAAGCTTTCTACATGTTTTAAGAATACGTCGTCATAAGTCAGGATCCAAACGTCCAAGAAATATTTATTTTTGAGTTAACTTACTATTTTATCCTCGTAGATCATGACGAGTGCGCGGATGATTCTCATATGTGTCACGTGAATGCAGTTTGTACAAATACCGAAGGCTCATACGAGTGCGAGTGCGAATATGGATACATAGGAGATGGGAGAAATTGTGAAGGTGGGCTGACCTTAAGTCCCAAGGGATGACCTCCCACTTGAAAACGACAGGGATGATCATAAATGATTTTAATCTGGGTGCAATTTGAACTTCACTGGAATCCTAAAGATGTTCTTTTGAATGTAACCCTACCTTGACGGCTATAAATAGTGGCCTTTTCATGTCTTGAACACCATAACATATGAGACCAACATCTTTGATTTGCACCCCTAAGAGAGACGACAATCGTCTGCGACCTTTTGGCATGGGAGATCTCCTGGGCCTAGAATGTTTTTCAGCGTGATTATTTTAGTAGAGCTAACTGTACGCCTGGAATCAATTTTCAAAATTTTTGTTGGACATTTAATGTGTCATGCTAACCAACGATAATTTTCTCAATGCCCGACATTATTAAGCACAGCTCATCATCAAGAAAAGACACGATTCGTTTCACGCAGGATAAAATTAAGGAGTAAAGATCCACTATCAGTAATCAAGACAGTTTTTAAATTGTTATAGAAATCCCGGATGGACTGAGCGATGAAGATTTCTGCCCAAAAGAAACCTTTGCAGGCATAAAATGGAGAAGAACCTTGGTCAACCGAAAAGACGAGACGGCTTGCCCCGAGGGAACTGTCGGTAATTTAAAATGAGTAACATAATACTAGAGGCCCCTAGTGAGTTTTTGATATTGCTTAAGGCATGATTTGAAGAGGTTTACAATGAAGAATCATTAACTCGCTTGTTGCTTTAACCGTTTTTCTTTACGTCTTAGGGGTGGCCTCGAGGAAATGTACTGGAAGTCCCGCGGACTGGGAACTACCTGATCTTGGCGATTGCGTTTCAAAATGGATGTCAGACCTTAGCAGACAGGTAATAATTCGAAATACTTTTACCCAAGAAATATTATTGGTTTCTTCTTTTGCTTTGTTTGTCTGTTTTTGCCCCACAAGGAAACGGCCAGCATAAAATACCTTCACTAAAAAAGTAGTTTGTTTAAACTTATTCAATTCGACAGAAGTAAACATATATATTTTCTGTTTAGTAACTACTAAGCATGTTTGTCCTTTTTCTCATTTCTTCGACAATAAAAACTCTGTACTGCCCCTTCCGTTACTTAAATGAAGGAAGTTTGCGTAAATTCTTTTATTTTTTTCAGCTTAACAACCCAAACGTCAGCGTATCGTTAGTAGCCAATCAGCTTGTAGGTCTGACTGATGTCAAGACTGGGAAACGGTTATATCCTGGAGATCTGAAATTACTGGTCGATGTCATTGGCGTGTTATCGCAAAGGGGGCTTGAAACTAGTAAAAACGAAAGTTCAGATTCCTCGCAGGCATTTGTAAAGGTTAGCAAAATGGTGTCACAGACGTTTTTTCAAAGCTTTTTGAGACTGAACGTAGGGGTGGATATAGCGGAAAGGTTAGGGGGACGCGTATTCGTCAATTACGCATTCCTGGTGTACCCCCTCTTAAGAAAAATCATGGACCCGCGCTTGGACTAGGTAACTCTGAACTCATAGTTCACCGACATGCACAAGGTACACTTATAAAATGGCTGGTCTTAGACTTTGTCTGTATCAATGAGCTATAACAGCCATCTCAAATGTTTTGTATTATGAAATGCGTATTTCGTTTTAATTGAGTTCTTTTTTGTCAGGCTGTTGTTGGCACTGCGAGTAATATTTTGGACAAGAAGAACCTGCAGTCATGGAAATACATGCCAAAGGTAAAATGAACTATAATTATAATCATTGGTCGTCCACATGTAACCTCTTCCTGGGAATATTCCTGGGAATAGGCGATGAAAATCTGTGAGGATATATAAGTTATTGCTCACTAAAGCTTTCATTACTTAGCTTACGGCAGTAAGTGTTACCTTATGTTTTAAACGTGCACAGCTTTAACTAAACAAATTCATTGTCTATTTAACTGTAGGATTCCCAAACAAAGAAAGCGAGCTCTCTTATTGATAGTCTGGATGGAATAGCTTTGGACATGGCAAATTCATCGCAGCGTAATTCAGCTGAAATGGATAATGTCGGTAGGCAGAATTAGAGAGAGAGTGATGTCGTTACGAGAAAATCTCAAACTGAGGCCTCGTCGTATTGACTGAGCAATAGCGCGGTCATTATGGCAGGTCGAGGTTTGAGATTTTCCCGTAACGACGGAACGGTCGAGGTTATTAAGTTGTTTATTATATGGCACACAAAAATAAAACAAAAAAGCCAAAGCTAGCGCAGCGGAAGTGATCACTTTTCATCCGATAGTGCATGCGCAAGCCCGTAATCGGCCGGTGGGCATTACGGGAGAATAATGCCCTACAATTCAGTAGCAATTATCCAATCAGAAGGCGTGTTATATCGCCTAGAAACACAAGCCATATAATAAGTATTAATAATACAAATAATCAGCAACTCAAAGGAGGGCAGGGGAGAGCCATAGATGGAAAGTTTCAGTCATCACTCCGCCAATCCAGGAGGCCTCTAGAAGTATAGTATGATCTACAACTCTTCTTAAACGACAAGAATGAGACAGACGTTCTACATTAATTCTAATTTTGAGAGGAACTATATTATTATTACTTTATATCCCACAGTGATGAGTGTGAATTCTCTTGAAAATGTCAGAAGTGAAAAGGACTTCCTTATCTCACAGCAAGATGAAAGTGACCAGGCGCTGATGAGTGCAGTGTCATTTCCAGCTTCTGTGTTAAGGGGAGACCCCTCCACTGGTAAGATATGAAGTGCTTAGTTAAGTACTCTAATCCTTTCGTATGACCACAGACTATGGGCTGCTTCAACGAAATTTCACCTAGTCATTTAAACTTTGAGCTTGCAAATTTTAATTTTGAAAACGACAACAGCACGAATTCTAAGGGCTAAAACTTAACTCAACAATTTGCTACCTGCAATTAATAGATAGACTGCCTTGAATGGTTAGCTTGACTAAGGGCAGGAATATCCATCGATTTTGTTTTCATGAATTGAAGTACCTCACCTATCTCTCAGAGTCACTAGAAAGGGAAGCAAATTAGTTCGATTTTGAACAGAATGATTATTGTGTTGTAACCCTATTAAAAAGAATCTGATCTGTCGAGTTACTTTGTTTTTTCCTGAGGGAAAAATGTGAGGAAATGATGTTAAGTCTCTTTGGTCTTCCTTATCTTAGGTTCACCAATGACACTACTCATACTCAATGCAATCAATTCATTTCACAGCTTCCAAACCTAATATCGCCACACTTGTTTCATACAAAACTCTTGGTTCTCTGTTGACTCCGAGAGGGGAGAAAAGGTAAACTCACATTGTACTATGTTTATTTGAACTTTTGCAACGTCATCTCTGAGGTGAATTGAACCTCGCTGTTCTACTAGACAGCATTCTTTAAACACTATAACCTCATACGGGACATGTTACTTGTACAGCACGGTGAAAGAACGTTGCTGCTTTATTGCTGACAGAAAGACGAGTTACAAACAAGGGTTTGATCATAGACTTCACAGTTAGAACCATCTTGTACAGTGTAATAAACAGTACTCAAAAACGACTGCTCAAATCCTGCTCAAATGGTACTCACTGCATGCGGCGCCTCGTACAGCGTATGTGTACTACAAGACAGTGCTGCGAAACAGCTTACATTTTCCTTAATTTCTAGGAAAGAGAATGACCAAAACACCTTGGAACGCCAATCAATAAACTCAGCCATCGCATCCGTTAATCTTCGTCCACTTACAAAGAAAGTATTCAAGGATCCCGTAGTTATAACATTGCGTCACTCTGTGGTAAGTACGCTCCTCATAAAATGGGCTAGGCAAATGTGTGCTTAATCCCCTTTCAAATTTCTACGTCGTAACCGTAAGTTTTTAAAAAATCGAGACTTATCACTTATTTGAAAGCACCACTGTATTTTAGTTCCGAAACTTTCATGGTAGACCAGGACAATATGTATCTATTAAGCTTCTAATTTTAGCATATTTTTGTGCCGGCTTCAGAGCTGTACGACTGTAAATCCTACTTCTAACGCCAAGAAACGTTCGAAACGACAAAAATGTGACTAAAACAAGCGTATGGAACAACGAGAATTATAGAGCCATTTAAATGCCTCGTGATCGCATCCAGGTCATGTGATAGTGAATGCCTTAGAACTGACTTGCGTAGCGGAATTTTAAATAACTTGTTTTAATCTTGTAGCCAGTTTTGTGGGTGTTCAACCGTCTCTACATTTATTTATTCTGTGACTGCTTATCGGCTGTAGGACTGTTATGTTGAAAACACAGCAACTACTGGCCGGTTATAACTGCACCAGGCACAACTTAGTTAATACTGGCTTTTTTTCATGATTCCAGGACAGCGAAGGGAGAAAGAGCGAACCATCTTGCGTGTTCTTGGAGACAGACAAGTAAATAACTTGACTTAAATTTCGTCATGACATCGACCTTAGAATGCTTCTCTTGTAGTTAGTAGCTGTACTTGGTTTACACATAAGTTTAAAGACTATTACGGACAGTACATATTAAGCTCGTAATAGCATTAATCAATTTACCTTACTACGAGTCAATTTGAACACGGCTACGAACTCGGTCAATAGTGTTTTAATCGGTAAAGGAGTCCTCTACTTGTTAACTGATGGAATCAAGCGCGCTCTCAACGTTAACTAATATTTTTATCATTTTACTTTTAATTTATTTGTTTATTTACTAACCATTTCTTTCTTTGTTCTTTCTTACTTTGCTGTTTTAAGAAATATAAGCTGGTCTGAGGCAGGATGCGAAGTGAGTTCGACAAACACGACTCACACTGTTTGCCATTGCTATCATCTCACAAGCTTTGCTGTTTTAATGAGCGTTAAACAGGACGTGTCTACTTTATCAGTGAGTACATTTACCGTTATTCAGTTATGCCACAGTATGCAGTCATAACAAGTAGCACGCTATTTTATCCCACGGTATCTCACGTTTGTCCCCGTGATCATACTGCATGTAGGACTGGCAGAAGTACTGAAACTATAGAGAGATGTATTTGTTCATAACCTTGTCCCATTTGCATCTTCCATACAATTTTCCGGGATAATTTTACGCGCTCCATTTTCCTTTTTTTAGACTAAAGAGATGCGCTAAAATTAAAAGTAAAAATCCGTGGTAAGACCCAATTTAGGAGTTTCCTAAAGTTTAAATTTTCGCCATCCAGCAACTTAAAATGCATGAATAAACTGCTGTAGACGGAAATCTTTTGACATTCCACTCCTGATTGAAGCTGATTTTTCATTCGTGAATAATTTCCCAAATTTTTTGTCTTTGTTTTTGCAGAAGGAACATCAGCGAGCTTTAACTCTCATCACCTATGTCGGAGTGAGCGTCTCTGTTGTAGCTTTGTGTCTTGCCTTCCTCACATTTTACTTCTTTAGGTAAGATATACGACAGCAAAGGATCCGGAATTATAACTGATGCGACATTTAGATTCAGAAAAGTACAAAGTGCGTTTTTCGTTTGACAGGTTTTCCAAGTCTGCCCGTACGTTTATTCACAAGAACTTGTCAGTGGCACTTATCTTAGCCCAGCTGCTGTTTATGTTTGGCGTCACCAAAACATCGAACAAGGTAACCTCCGTTATTTTTGCGATAACTGACTCAGAAAGTCATTGGTGGTTGACTTTAACTCTTTGTGTCAGCACCGAAGTGCAGTCAGTTCCTGTCTCTGCTTATTTCGTCATCCGAGTATTACGGTCAAAGCCCGGTAGGGACTTCCCATATAAAGAGGACAGGAATGCTCTCCTGAAGTTTTGAAAAAAAAAACCCTTAGAAGTACCAAGGTCCCGTTTTGAGGGCGTGGCTTGAAATATATTCCATCCCTAAGAGATACCAATTCTGAAACAAACACATTAACATTAATACTTTCATAACTTTTGACACCGATAAAGATAATTGCTTGGAATACCTTCTAATTGTAAATTTAATGAAAGCATTGTCATAAACTCAGTTGAATGTCAAATATCTCCTGTCATATTTCTGTTGGCTCAATACCCTAAAATTAAAGGTGTCGTGAAAGCTCTCGCTGTCGGCTTTTTGAGGCTGACCATCCTGAGAGATACCACAAACGATTTTTTCATAACCTTTTAAAGATATGACGAGCACCTCCGTCCTTTTTATACGAGAGTCGCCCCGGGGGCGGTCAGAGCCGCCAATCATCGTAAACTAAGTGCTTCCACCGATACACGCAGCGGAACGGTTTTCTATTCCTTAAGCTGTATGAAGTTTAGTCGTCACCATGTTGGCAGAAATTAGCAAACGACTATCAAAGACCAACACGTTCAAATAGTAACTCAATCAGGGATCCGGCTGCCACACATTTCTCTATCTATCAGTCGCCGCCATGAAGACGAAAGTGACGGCTTCTTGTCCATCTAGCCTAAACAGCACGCCTTGCACACCTACAATATCAAGCGCTTAGCACGTCTTGCAGAACTTTAATACCAAATTCTTAGCACGTCTTGCAGACCTTTAATACCAGTGCTTAGCACGTCCTGCAGACCTTTAATACCAAATGCTTAGCACGTCTTGCAGACCTTTAATACCAAGCGCTTACCTATGCTCTCTAATTTCAGCTTGTCTGTAAAGGAATAGCCATAGCTCTACATTACTTCTTCCTGGTCGCTTTTGCTTGGATGGCACTCGAGGGAGTTATGCTCTATCTGATGTTGGTGAAAGTTTTCCACACTAAAACTGCACCAACAAAAAGCAAGAAGATTTTCTTTTGCCTCGGATGGGGTGAGTTTTACTCGAGTTCCTTTGCTTCCTTTACATTTTTTGTAGTGATGTAGTGATGTGCAACTTTCTTTCAATGTCGTGTAGGTATACCTGTCATAATAGTTGTTATTTCTGGAGTCATGTTCCATGAAGGATACGGCACATCTGCTTAGTAAGTAGTCAATCCATGGCAATAGATTACATGTACTGACATCTCAGGCCACAGGCATTTTAGAGTATCGTGTCACTCCATATAGGACGCGGCCTTGTTTGTCTAGTGAGTCTCACTGTATTACTGTAGGATACTCAGTTTAATATATTATTGACAACTCTTATTGCCATCAACTAACTAAACCCGTGTGCTTATTGCGGAATAAATTGACGTTCTACGCGATTTTCTTCGTTTCTGTAGTTGCTGGCTTTCTCTTGATCGTGGATTTATATGGTCGTTTGTTGGACCAGTTTTACTGGTGCTTGCGGTAAGTCACTAGTCTGTAAAATGACGTATTTTTAAATAAAGCTGTAGACTTCGCCCACGAGTTAAGCTCTCATTAAACAAGACACGAATTCGGAAAGACGAGGGAAATGCTTTCTACGTTTTTTAAGAGTTCAGTTCTCGAATTACCGGAGTGTTTGTGAAAGACAGTAAAGTCATTTAGCGGATTAAAGATTTTGTATTGATTATCTTGAATCTGTATTTTCGAAATCGCTAAATAAACTACAGTTACAGGGCGCGTGTGCAGTATCAAATTTTATTTTATTTTATAATAATGTTTAGGTGAGAAGTTGCAATCATAGCATTCCGCGAAACTTAATTGCGGGTTCCACATTGCTGGAATTGCTTTATTTCAACTCATATACTTAAAAAGAGAACCAGAGAACGTGGAATTAAAAATTGATATTTAAACTATAATTATGATATTGATGATATATGTAAAATTAAATTACTTTTTTTTCCTTCGCAGTTTAATTTCATCTGTTTAGGAATCACTTTTAATGTCATGGCTAAGTCAGGTCCATCTAGCAACAAGAAAAGAACAGGAAGAATACGGTACGAAGGCAGAAGTGATAGTAAAAAATTTTTACCCATAGCTGAAAACTACCACCAAAGTACAAGCAGAACAGTTTTTTCTTGTCTTTACGCTTTTCGCGAAAATCTGAAAAAAATGAGCTGAGAAAGTGTTCATTTTCCTTCAAGGCCTATATTCACCCAATAGACCTCGGCTGCTTTCACCCACAAGTTCAGTGATAAAAGGCGATTTGATGATTTTCCGTCTGTGCGAAAATCAGCGCAGCGCGCATTGCTTCTTGGGTGAACATAGGCCTTTCAGTTCACGTTTTTCATTATACCTTTATCTTGCTTTGTTTTTGTTTTCACTACAAAAAGGCGCTGCACAATTACATTGACCATCGATTAAATGAGTAGCTAAATAAACATCATTCCGACAAATACATCAGTTTTTTTTTAATGGCAGTTTTGAAAGTTCGTTTGCTTGTTACTTTCAATTTAGTCTGAGAAAACAAGAAAGGGAATCGTGAAACGTTCTCATCAAGACCTCCATTACTAATCAATTAAAATACCATTATTTTTTGTTTTGATTTTTTAGACGCTGGTCCAAAGCCTGTATGCTGTTAACTTGCATTTTAGGCCTTACTTGGCTGTTTGGTGTGTTCTATATTAATCAAGAGTCGCTGTTTATGGCTTACTGTTTCACCATCTTTAATACACTTCAGGTAAATCACTATCACTGTCAACTATCGTCCTTACATCAGCTTTACATCGCTATCAGCGATCCCTGTTTGACGAAAAAACTGTACATCAGCTCAAACATTCCACTGTTGAAAGAAGGCATCTTAATCTGAATTACTACTTTCTTTCAGGGCTTATTTATATTTTTATTCCACTGTATTGGAGATGAGAAAGTGAGTATCAAGTTGTCTCAGAACTGACTGTTCTTGTCTTCTTTGTACATTCTAAAATTAATGTTAGTCTAATATCAAGGATGGTCACTCGATCGATCAGTCAGTCAGTCAGTCAGTCAGTCAGTCAGTCAGTCAGTCAGTCAGTCAGTCAGTCAGTCAGTCAGGAAGTCAGCCAGTTTGTCAGTCAGCCAGCCAGTCATTCAATCAATAATTCAGTCAACCAGCCAGTCAGGCAGTTAGTTAGTCCGTCAGTCAGTCAGTCATTCAGTCAATCAGTTTCCTCTAACGAACGCGTTGCTCTCGTTAGTCGGCGGTTAGTTTACTTTTATCAACTTCAAGTTGATTAATAATGGCTAAATGCAGTCAGTCAGTTGGTCGGTCGGTCGGTCAGTATTCAGTCAGCTAGCTAGCTTGCCGGTCGGTCGGTCAGTAACTTGCATAACTCTTAGTCTTTCAATGTTTCAAGATGTTAGGGAATTTGATATAACGAGTGTTTTCCATCAGTTTATACTCATTCCAATTATAGGTTCGTCGCGAATATACCCGAGTGTTATGCTGTCGAGAAGAGGACAAGCGGTTCTTGCTAACGAAACCTTCGAACTCAGAAACCAGCAAATCAGAATCGAGATCAACGAGAAGCCACATCGATAATTTCAAGAGCAAGAACCAAACAATAAATAGTTCAGCAGATTCTTTAGTAAGTAACGATTAGTTACGATCAGGTACTCAGTCAACAAAATCCTTTGTATCATGCGGCGTGATGATCGCTCGTGCCAACGCGACAAAATCGCCCATTCAGTAGTTCTCATGTCTCATGTAAGAATAACACCAATAGCTATATATAGTTCGATAATTACGTACAGTGGAAGCTCCCTTGACACTGCTGAAAAATGTCCTTCAATTACATAGGGTGCGTTATCCGTGAATTTTCGTTTATCTTTACTTTCTGTCAGTAGGTTGTGCTTATTGTAATAATTAGCCTGTATTTCCAGGCGTTTTGTAATTTCGGTCTTAACAAACGTATCTAACTGGTGTGGGCGCAGAAATGCAGAGAACTGGAGGGCACACAAATCAAGTTTCTCTGTAAACGACGTGTGTCTGTCTGTCAGTCACTCAGTGCGTCCTATTATTAATTGTATTGCATTTTATTTTTTCTCTAGGGGACAATAGAGAGCAAAAGAAACACGTTTGTTGTGCATGTATCAGGTAATGTTGCCATTTTTAATTTTACGGTTTGTCAAGGAACTGCCTTTTTGGTTATTCTGTATTACAATATTCATTTCGAGCATAGTCTCCCCTGGGCGTGTTAACAGTAAGTACAAAGATGGTGAGTTTTAAAATGAACTTCCCAAAATTACTTTTCAGATGGTCAAGTGCGCGTGCGTGGAGTTGCTACAGATGAGTTTAACAAAAACCTAGTAAGAAATCGTCTGCAAAGTGGAGACAGTGCTTCAAGTTTTGAGCAACCCTCGGGAGAGGTAAAAACGTGCAGAATGTCACACTAATCTTTGCAGTCTGTAGGTAGCAGTTAACGTGCTTATACTAAAAACGATCTCTCTGTGGAATGAGCAGCAGCCTGTGCTCAAACCTAGCCCATATGCGACGGATTTCAAGCGCTTACTCAGGCAAAAGCTTCTTAATGACTGTTTTAGTTAACCTCTTTTCGACCTTTGTCTTCCTTTTACGTTATAATTGTGATGTATTTAGCTTACTGCGTTTTTTATATTTTCAATCTGAAAAGCCCCGTGGGGACAAGCTAATAAAGTATGTATGTACTTAGACTTCAGAGAAAAACCGTCCAATTTAATTTTGGTTGATTTGGAAAACCTCAATGCTTAAAAACCAGATTGATTCTGAATATTTGGGAATGGAAAGGTGATTTTAAGGGCTCAGTGTACACAGATAATTTAAAACCCAGATCTCCCACGATGCAGCGTCAAACCATGAATGTGAACAAGGATCGGTGTGAAAGTAGTACTGACATACTCGTGCGCACGACAGAATTCTAACACTGACAAATGCAATGGCCCGCTAAGCGAAAAAGTTTGGTTTTAAATTTTCTCTATGTAATTGCCATGTCTGGTTTTATCTCTTTCGCCAGCATCGTAATGGGAGCAGTCATTCTACAGCATCTGCAGCCAGTGAGGAATCCGAAAATGAGCAGAGCAATGAAGTCAATGAACAAGAAACCCTAGCTGGAGGGAATTAGCACTGCACTGATCTGCCTGTAAATCTGCAAAGGATGCGCGCGCCAGCCGCGCATTGGAGTCTCTGGTACATCCTCGCCTGTTTGATAAGATGTACCAGACACATATATCACTCTTAGTATCAAACATGCAGACACTCTCAAACGCAAGATGTATATTTTGTTAAAACAGATAGGACTTTATCTTATGCCATGCAATGCAAAAGCCTACAAGCAAACAGACATAGTTAAACCGAATCTGATTTGCTAAGGTGCACACCTGAAACCCATCAGTGGGACCCGAAGAGTCCCTTTCTTTTCCTTACAAGAATTCTAAAATCGCGGGTGGCTTGTATAGAAAACAGATTTCAGTTACATTTCAAAATAACGACCTCTATTTCGAACTATTCTTTTTTCGTTTTCCTTGAAATTTCCAAAATAGCGCAGACCAATTGTAATGAGTTTGGTAAGGTAGAAAGCAAAAAATGGAAAGTTTTGAATTGGGAACTTTTAACGTTTTAAGATGTACCATTCGTTAGATTCGATACGTTATATTAATTAAAGCTCAGTGGACATGCGCAAAAATGTAATCCCTAATCACCAATACAGTGCAATATATAAAATATCCGCCAAGCTGTACGTATAAGGTTAAACAAAATAAAATCTCGGTTATATTAAAAATGTAAAATAACATGATGACGTGTTGTTGTTTATGACAAGCTATGACTTAGTAGCAAAATCAGAATCGTACATAAACTCAGGCAAGTGCTTGGGGCTCTGCCGATGTGGGTTCTCTGATTTTAGACAAAACTGCTGGTTTCGCCCATACTACAGAAATGTATTCCAGAATGAGCTCTAAAATATGTTGCGCACGATGTACCTCAAATGGTGTCTTACAAACTTAGCAATGGCTATTTCACTCGTGTGCACTTGGTTCCATGGCGAGGGGGGAGGGAAAGAGAAGGGAGGGAAAGAGGGGGGGAAGAGGGGGAAGGGAAAGAGGGGGGAAGGGAAAGAGGGGGGAGGATTATTGGTGGACTATTCCTTACTGAAAGGTTGTGAGGTGAAAATTACTATCGTTGCAACAATAAATATGGGTTATTGACCAAGCTTGTTCGGTCAAGATGGGTGGATATTGGCCTCGTTCTTTTTTGCGTGTTTATGGACAAAAGAACTTGGCCAATATCCAGCCATCTTAACCGAACAAGCTTGGTCAATAAAGGACTTGGATGAAACACCAAAACATGATAAATTTTCCTTGCGACAAAGCCCGTATCCTGAGCGGGCAATATAGCTCTATACTGTCCGCTCGGGGAAGCAATCATCGTGCCCGCTCACGGAGTTAGTCAAATAATAAGTTCCCTTTCTTCCTTTTCCTAGTACTGGTCATGACTAGAGGTTTCCAGGGGGTACTTCGCCCAAAAGGGGTACTGTTTTCAGGCTTCAGGTATAGGGATTACACAAGCCGAGGTATCTGTGATTTCATGCTTTCAAAGGAAGGACCTTATGTTTCAAACACACACACACACACACTTTGACTGTTCCATTTCATTTATTTCGCGCAGGCACCACATAAAAATGACAAGAAGAGTCTCTTTTTTGACAATATATTCTCAATATTGGCACGTTGTGAAAGCATGTGTAAGGGGCACCTTTTTGTACAGGTACACATTAGCTAGATCGGTCAAAATGGTATACCAAAGGGTATGGGTTGTACCTCGGGCAGAGGCTCCCCATATAGAACTTTTTAGAGTACATGTACACCCTTCCCCCCCAACCCCAATGGGTTACAATGCCATAGCATCAACTGCTGTGCTATTAGAATCCAGAATAATCAGGTACTGGTATAAATATGGGAAGTTAAAACCTAAGAATGCTTTAAGGGAACGTACAGTCTTTAGAATTTCAAGTTCAAGTGCCACTTTACTAGTGAGGTAAGTAAGGTGCTAGTGCACGGTTACCAGGGGTGGGGGGGGGGGGCGGAGGGGTGCAGTGGTGAAGGATTATCCGAAAGAATAATAATTATTTCCTCCTATTTCAAAAATTGTTACAGTAATTGTAGTCAGAAGCATATCACCTAGAATAGGTGAATAGGATGTGAATGCTGAGAACAGACACACAGGTTTACGAAGCAACTAAATCAAATGCACTTTTAAAACAAGTCACCCATTAATGTGTTCCACAATATTATGGCCTAAAAAATGTTTGGCATACCACTAATCTTAGAGTTAGGCATTAATTTTGTTTTTACCATGTGTCTAAACGTGACTCTGCACAACATTCCGTTCAAGTTACTTATCATGTAACAAGATTGTCAAGTATTTCCCGAATCTTTCTCCGTAAGAATCTATTCAGTACACAATGTACATGTATGGACATGCAAATATGCAAAAAAATGTTCTGGACTGAGGTCAACTGCATACATTTGGGAACAGTTTACTTAAACCTTTCCCACCTTCAAACCCTTGCCTTTGTGATGTCAAGCATACATTTCATAGATAGATTATTTAAAGGTAAAGCAGTGATTGACCACTTTTTCTGATATTCCAACACAATTATTGAAATAGAAAACTTGAAATAAAATCATTTTGATAGTCTTGTAAGTGTTCAGGGGTTCTTTTTTAATTTAAGGACCTTGTGAGCCTGTAAGCATTCTGAATGCACAAAAATATTTATGAATGGAGGTCATGGGAATGAACAACTTACAACACAAAAATACAGGCACAAAATTTTGCTAATTTTTTTTCTACTAACAAGTTAACTACACAAGTAGAGTATTGGCTAGTGAAAACAGAAAAAATGGAGAGAAAGGAAAAAATTAAAAAATAAATTCTGGACAAGGAAGTGTAATAGGCATTTCTAGCTAATCACTTCAAATATAACACTTTTTTTACAAAAGGGCTTATCATAACACCTCATGAAATCAAACTTTATAAATACAGCTGTATAATATCATGTACATGTATGTAACAATTGTGAGAACAAACTTCCTATTTAAGTTAATCATTCCAGTCAATCTTAAATCTTGTTACCCGTGGCTTGGAGTGGAGAATATTTCTTTGAAGCTGTAAAAAAGAAAAAAAAAACGTTAAAACCTACATTAGTATTCTGAACTGAATTACATGTACATGTAACTGCACAGGTATTTTAATTGATTGGCTTAAAAACCAATACCCTATCAGTCGATCAAAATTCTCAGGGTGCAAAGAAAACAAATTTTTGGCTTGCCAAAAGGTAAGTTCTAACTGCATGAATAACATATTTTTAACCAGGCACATATAACTGACCTCCGCACCCCTTTAGTAGGACCAAGAAAAAATAATGGAACTAATTAAAACAGCTGTATTTCTGTTGGTTGTTTACAGCAAACGTGGTCTACAACTATGTAAACAAAAATTTTGGACATTATACTTTTGGATGTTTAATTAATTTTTCAGTTGGAAATTTGGCCACTTTGCTGAAACATAGCTAACATAAATTTACATAGAATATTACATTAAATATACCAGAGCAGAAGGATGGCTTTTTGGCATTCTGAAGATTAAAGAGCATCAAAAGGCCTCTGAATAAGAGATTCTGGGAACCAGGTTTTTTACTTTCATGCTAATAGGGGATAGTTCCAAATTCTCTCAAACCCGTTTCTTGAGCCAAATATAAATCAAAGGTACGCTCAAGTTTTGACTTGTTTCCAAGAATGGACTACTGAAATCAAGACTATGAAATGAAATTTGTTTCAATTAATCCATTACTTTGTTAAATGTGGCAGTAGTACTTGATTTATTTTGAATGCAACATGATTAAATTTGACAGCATATGCGTGATTTCAAAACCGAACGAGCGCACAGCACGAGTTCAATTTGAAATCACAAGCATGATTTCAGACCAAAATTGAAGTTCAATTGCCACTTCATTTCATCCACTTTGAAATCGCACAATTTAATAGCCTAAAAGCAAGCACTACAAGATTTTGGTCCTGTTACCAGTAGCCGGTTTGTCAAAAAGCAAAACCAGAAATGCGTTTACATCTCATTTTGAAAACATGTCAATTTCATATCAACATGATGTGATTGCATCATCTTATTGGTTCTTTTGTTTTACTGTCTTATTCTCATCAGCTGAGAAAAAGATGCGATTTAGAGTAAAAATAGTGCGATTTGTAAATAAATTGCACCATTAAGAGCCGATCAGATTGCAAGGATAACTAGTGATTTGAAAATGGATTTAATACTGTACCTGCTTCCCGTATTACAGTGCATGGCTACGAAGTCAAAAATATTATGACCATTTAATATAAATCCTCTACATATAATGGTGTAAACTTATGTATAGTTGCCTGTGTCAAAATACTTCTGCACCTTTTCTATGACAGGTCTTGTTGGAGGATTCTCTCTCATCTCTTCCTCTGTATACTCATTGTTTACATAGTAACCCACTCGTACAAACTCTCTGTCTCTGTAAGAGCAAGTCAAGAGGACAACAGTCACACCAACCAGGTCTTCATCTGGGATTTGACTTGGATCTGGGGATTTAGCCTGGAAGACAAAACAGAATTAGGAAGCCCATTGTTTAAGAAGAGCAAAAGAAATTGACACAAGTAAGATTTGAGGCCTGCACCTCCTATCAACAGTTACAGTGTATGTGATTATGTCCTAGTACAAAAATGATGATGCATGTAGTTTTCATCCAAGACTACATGTCATACACTGTCCAAACAAAATCCACTAGTTGAATCGGGTTCATCAAAGACATAATTCTGAAACCAAGTAAATCAAATGTGCACAGCGAGTTGGCATATTTACTCCCATGTTATCATTACAAATAACTGATTTAATTTTATCTTTAACAAATAAATAACATGTATGACTAACAGAATCTTCCCACCATGAAAGTACATGTAGCATAGACTGCTTATAGAACTGGCAGTTTTCAGTTCAACACCAAGCACATAATGAATATGTTATACAGACTGTTGTAACTGTATATAACAGCCCTGTAATAAAAGTGGCCACTGTCTTTTATGTGGCCAGTTTTTAGAGTCCCAATTTTTTACTTGTACAAATGTTGTACTGGTTACCTGTATTAGGGACCACCTCTATTTACGAGGCTATAGCCACCCTGTAGTATACCATATTCATTCCTACACATTTGTCTTTCTGTTATTTTGACCGTATCAAGCGGCCATCATGAACGCAAACTAAGCCACATTTCATTTTATGTAGTATTTTATTCTGTTTAAAATGCAACCTATCATCAATATTATATACAGTTACTGTATGCTGATAACCGGCCTTTTAGTATCATTAACACTCTACAGATGTCCGCAATATACTGAAGTACATGTACAGTACATTAATAAACCATGCCCATTGAATAGTTTTAGTAATACTGTATGAAGTGGCCACCAGAATTAAGCAGCCAGTTCCTTAAGCTTTCTTTAGACATTCAGGGGTGCCCTCAGGGAAAATATTTCTACATGTATGTATGCTGTTACTGATTGTCAACACAGAGAAGCATAGTCTCAATTATGGCAACTAAACATGAATTTCTCATCGCCAAGAATGAAATGTTAGTTGCATTGCTGACAGTATAAGTTGCAATTTTGAGCCCTGGGTGGCTTTTAAAATACTATCCCTGTGTTAAGCCTGTAGTCTTGTAAAAGGAAAAGGCTAACTTGGCCCTTTTTTAAATTTGCGGGGGGCCATATCTGATGGCGATGCAGGGATCCTGCAATGGTGCAGTCTGGTGGAAGTATGTACAATTCCTCTTTGTTAACTATTACCATCACAAACCAATGAAGAAACGATTTTAGAAAATCAGTTAAAATGAAGACAAACGCCCAAAATTTCTAACAGATATACTCTGTAATCAATAGGTAATCGATGGGTATGGATAATCAATGAGCAATCAATAGAATCAACGAAAAATCATTGATAATGACGAGCAATCGATTGACCACAACAATTTTGGTCATTGATTACTCATGTATTATCCATTGAAAATTGCCAATACTCAATGACTAAGCAGGAGTTGAATCATTGAATAGTTATACATGTATCTGGCTATATTCTCCCTCCCCTGCAAACACTTCCTCACTATAAACCCTTCTCAAGCTCCACTTTTTCTTGTTTTGCCAGTCTCACACAGCAGAACAAGTAGTGTGGAAAAATACTGTTTTCCCTTCCTCGTCTAATAGTACAACATTGATAACCCCACCATTTACGATTTAATAAACGAAAAACAAAACACGCAATTAACATATTGCTTGAGCTAAATCTGTGGTAATTCATAAAAACCAAGTTTATAAAACAATCAAATCAAAGCCAATCGTTCGATGTACATGTACACAATCATGTACAGAAAAGAAACGACATACTTCTAACTCAGATATTGTTAGATCCTGCCTTATTTTAACCGACCTGATAATAGTACTGTACACGAACTCTTACCTGAAATACAAATGTGTGTCTACCAATCGGAACAGGTCCAACCAAAACTGAGTCCAACACTTGATCATGTGCATCGCTCTCAGCAGATCCCACGTAAATAATTTTCCATTCTAAATCTACACAATCAACATAAAAATATTACTTAAGAATCAAGATTAAATACATGCTAAAATAAACTTAGTGAGAAGTATTGAAACGCAAATAAAACGCTACAAACCTTCGCTAAGTTCCTCTGTGCACTCGAACGTTATCTGAAACTCGAAGCAACTCGAAAATGGAGAAGGGTTTTGATGAATTGTCACATCATTGATGTGAATTTTAGCCATTATTTATATCAAGAATACCACATCAATGTTCTTATAATCTTTTCGTATCGACAGAATGAAACAAACCCATTAAAATCAGACAGGATGCTACTGAAGTTTGTCACTCGCCATTGTTCGCAGAAATGGCGGAAAATTCTAATGTGGCGCGAAAAGGTCGGCGCATGTGAAAACGTACGTCATACATTTAGGGTTCGGTACTCCTCGGTGGTTGCTGCCGATAGAGACTGGGAAGGGGGAAATGTTTTTCCAGAAGCACTAAAATTCGATTCACATTACAGTCTTGTCACACTAGGTGCTTTATTTAGTTCCATTATACCAAACCTGCCGGTCAGAGATCAAGCAATGGCTCTTACCATTTTTTATTCGTCTTCCTAATTCCCTAATTAGGGCAAGGAACTGGTTTGCTACGGCGGCTTATAAGGGACACATCGATTTTCTTGTCGCAAGTTAGTAACTTGCGATCGCGACTTATAACTTGCGATCGCGACTTATAACTTGCGATCCCGACTTATAACTTGCGATCGCAACTTATAACTTACGATCGCAACTTATAACTTGCGATCGCAACTTACAACTCTACTAACTATGGTTGCGATCGCAAGTTACGCCATCGCAAGTTACTCAGACTTGCGACGAGAAAATCGATGTGTCCCTTATAAGCCACCGTAGTACGTTGAAAGCACACCTTAGTACGGTGGCCCATATCTGCAAACACAACAAACAATTCGTGAAACACAAAACAATGTTTCGGAAACACAACACAATGT
>OMLO01000030.1_pt1 | contig 50551 bp, 44 predicted proteins | sample 1674811 | NCBI WGS metagenome assembly OMLO01 (sample SAMN06265003, study PRJEB25207) | coral metagenome | isolation source: Coral host | place: Mexico:La Bocana,Puerto Morelos, Mexico | collected 2008-11-13
CACCAAACCGGCCATAACTTTCCATAATTTTCTTGTATTTTCGCGGCAACTTTCCCCGTATTAGCCTCGCATTCATGCTCAAGGGACTACTCGTCCCAGGGCCGTCGGGGAATACGAAAATTGTCTATTGAAGAACATTTTCTGAAGTTACCGGAAATAATATGATCAAAGAAAGCTGGAACTTGTAGAACCATTCCCCCGAACGTCCTCGAGTAAAACAGGTCACCAGGTTCTGAAGTTATTTTACTGAGCTCTTGCATTGATACATTTCCCCCAGCTCCAATGACGCTGATTAGCACACCGAGTTGATGAAGCGGTTTGGCAGACACATCTAGTTGGTCACGTCCGAGAGGTTGCTTGCCATCTGTGAGCACGACCAGTATCTTATTAACGTTTGGTCTTGCTTTGGAAAGGATTCTTGCAGCAAAAACCAAAGCCTTGTCCAGTCGCTTCGGTCCTGCTATGTAAGGTACGACGTCAACGCCTCTTGAAAACGACTGAATGCTGGCGTATTCTTCAAATCGTATGCTGTGAGTTGGTGTGTTACCGAACGTTACAACGCTGACACGTGATCTATCTGGGGATATGTCGAGCGTGCGAGCGAATGCCTTCACAAAGTCAAGTTCTCTAAGAAACTTCTCTTTGCTTATACTCTGAGAAGAGTCCACGAGAAACAGAACATCAGCTTTGAAGTCTCTTGGTAGTGGAGCACCTGTAACAAAGAGACAAATATAACGGAGGAGCAATCAAGAGTGATATCACCGTTTACAATTTCTAAAAGAAACTTGCTTTGATACAGGAGATATATAATCTAAGAAGAAGGGTAAGTTAGTACGTGACACGTAAGCTTTCCAAGTTAGTTTTGTTGAAAATAATATATACTTATTGAGTGATTGGCTCGACGTCAGGTCGTACGGACCTTGCTTCCTGCCGTTCGGCGTTCTGAATGGGAGCCAAATGTTTTCCCGTCCTGCGCGACCTCACTCAATTAATAAACATCTTATCATATAAACATTTCCCTCCTGATCTGTGAGGAGTGTTAACCTCGGAGTAAGTTGGTGCCTGATGTAGCTCTGTATCGGACAGCTCGCCAGGATTGTAAAATTCGCTCTAAGAATGTCCACTTTCAACGCCCGTCTTGAAGAAAATAAAATTGTTCACAAACAGAAATTCTTTCTGTCCTTGATCTTAACTCGCATCGATTTTGCGGGGCCGTATCCCTGTTCTAGTAGGGCCGAACGCGTTTACCGGACCGCATAATTTTACTTTACCGCATACGGCCCTCATTTTACTCCTCTTTTACTTTTCCGTAGTAATCGTGTGGTTAACTTGTTTCAGTATTTTACATATGTGTACTCTCCTTCTCTATAATATCAGAATTTCTAATTGTAAGTTACATAGGTAGGTAGGGGCAAGTAGTTAATATCATCGGGGGAAGCAGTTAATATTATCGTAGCTTATTCGGGTGTCTGTTGCACTAAGCGACAGCTAGTTAGTAAGTCGCAGGGCTAATCCGCAGCAAAAATTCGTTGAAACCCACTTGAAAACCTGGGATGAGGATTGCAAGAGTTAAGTGTCTTATCCGAGAACACTATATGATGCTCCCTTCCAGGGTTCGGTTCCTGACCGCTCCCTATTAGCGCTATCCATTAACCCACCGCGCCTTCACACGACCTGTAATAGTATCTGCCTTTAAAAATGTTTAAAACTAAGAGGCCTTTTGAAAAAAATAGGGACAATTTTGATTTTAATGCATGTCGATAATAGAGAAAACAGAGAAAATAGAGCTATTGAGCTTACGGGAAGAAATTTAAATATTATTTTTGGGCGGAAGTAAGGTGTAATCAGAACTTTACCTTGTGTATTACACCTCTTTCAGAAAGTGTTTAAAAATAACCAGTATATACCTGCTTGGGATGCCATGTAGGCGACAAACAAAGGAGCCTGTTGTTTCAACTCATTCGGAAGGAGGCGGAACACATCTCTGTCGTGCTCCGCCATTGAGCGCAATTCTTTCCCGTCTGGTCTAGAGCCGATGCCCATTACCAGCACACGCGCACTGGAGTCCAGGAGCGGCTGGGCAGCCCTGTCGAGCGGCGTGGAAAACGGTGTCGAGGCTTGACGACCAGCTGTCAGAAGGATGACATACGTCGGGACTTCCGGGCGAGCGGTCTCTCTCATTTTGTTGGCTTCCTTGAGAGCGGTATCCAAGCGCCTACTGCCACCAAGGAACTGAATGTTTTCAATTCCCCGCACCAGATCAAGAAGATTATTAAAGCTGTTAAATCTAATAATAGAACTGGCAGTTGAGCTGTATCTTACGACTGCTGCTCGGGTTTTGTTTGATGCAATCTGGAATTTTCCCACGATTGACTTGATAAACTCTTTCTGTTGTTGGAAAAGTTCAGTTGTGACGTCATTAGACGAGTCTAGTAGGAAAATCAGGTCTGCTCGGTGGATCAGTGTTACTTCCATTCCTAGAAAGGAAAAAATGTGCAAACCGTTTGGTACTGTGCATTTTTTATTATATCGCACTAGCGTTAAGCCCTGACCAAAGAGAGTCGCAAGTAGACACAAGTTGATAACTTGGGTCTTCTTGCGAATCCGTTTAGCCAGGCCATGGGTGCACTTGCGTGCGCTTTTGAAAATATAGCGACAAGGAAGGTAGACACGTTATCTCCCTAACGCCAGAGATTTTATTCGCATGTTAAGACGTTCACAATACCGAACAGACCGAAAACACTTTTACATAATGGAAAACAAATTGATAAGGCTTGTGTTTCTTTCGTTAGACACATTGCAGCTTACTACTAAAGTTTCTGTTCGTGTAATCTTTAACTTAATGTAGGATCTTGATGCTGTTCTCACACTCGTTAACACTGAATACCGCACTCACTAAACGTTATTTCGGAGAAAGAGTAAGACGGCACGGACAACGAAGGACTGGGGTTTGGAGTCAGTATTATGGAGTTGTTCGTGGTCTTCGTTAAGTCAGTTAAGAAAGATTGCACTGTACTTTATATTTTGTGGTAATTTTAATGGTATGTCGTTGTTGGTTCTACTATCTCAATTTTCCGTTTTTTTTTAATGGGAAAAAGGAGACTTACTCCATAAGACACTACCATTCAGGTAAGATGGACGAGTTTGCTTAGCCTTCTAAGATTCACTCATGTAGCCTGATCACAGGGTTAGGAGAAAAAGGATCTCTTGGGTAATAAAATTTAACTAGTATTCTTTTCTTCCTCAGAAGATATCTGTACCTTTAAGAGCATCTTGCCTCAGTTGCTCGCTTAACAAGTGCACATTGATAATGACTTCATCTGGAGTTGGGATGATCTCTACAGCTTTCGGATTTCCCGTGATGAGGTTAAGCTCTCGGCTGTCGGGGTCTTTGCCGATACCAATAACGACTAAATTAGCGTTAGCCTCACGTAGTGGTTGTGAGGCTTCGTCCAGTGGTGTCATACCAAATACTTGAGCCTGCCGTCCAGTAGTTATCAAAATAACAATCGAGGCAGCGTTCGATCTTGTTTGTGACAGCAGTTGTGCCGCAGTGGCCAGAGCCAAATCAATTCGCCTTTCGCCTTGAACAAAAATGAATTAATAAGGTCAGTGTTTTTACTTTTTGTACGCTTATGTAACAGTAATCACTTGAAAGTGAATAATTGTTTTTTTTTTCGGGTAGCTAAAGTCAACAAGTATTGTAAAAAAACAGTATTGATTGTAGTGATAGATTGATTAAATGATTGATCGAAAAGTTGGCAATGCTAAATCAACTTGGCAGTTACATGCAAAACCTTCGCAAACTCTAAAGCATCAGCAAGATTGAAGCCTTTGATGTATCGATCCAGATGTTTTTGCTTTTGGGGTGCAAATATGGTCAAATTAAGAGTAAAAGATGGCGTTGTGAGCAGGGAGCGCCGTTTGTTCAATATAAATGCGGTGGGTCACGAAGATGTACCACGACAACAGAGTCATAGAACTATAATAAATGCATGAAAGTTGCAATAGAGGATAACATGATACTTAAAAATTTTTGGTGGACGAAGTACCACGCACGGTAAACTGCTATGAGTTTGAAAAAAATAGGTTTTTTTAGGTTTGATTTTATCATATGCGTGCATTCAGTTGAAGGAAATTAGATCACGGCACTATTCTCATCCTAACGTCTTTTTTTTCGGTACCACTGCCTTTTTGCTCGTAGCCTTGGACGATCAGTATATGGTAATATTTGAATATTGATACACAAAGCATCCCACACCTCTAACATACGTTGCCCGGTCGACTACTTCTTCAAATCTTTGTGGAGTGGTGTAAGAATTAAGGTCTGTCAACACAGTTGTTGAAGAACTGTACACCACAAGACTTGCACGGAACCTGTCTGCTGAATTACCCAGGCTCCTCAATATTGACTTAATAAGGTCTTTTTGGCTTTGAAAGAATCTTGGGCTAGCAGCTGTGGAGGCGTCCATCAGAAATATAACGTCAGCATTAAGTCTTTTACGATTGATGATACCTGCAGCAAAGATAAAAGGATAAATTAAAGGTCGAAAGTTCGTGTTTTATCGAGACTCAGTCGAGTTCAAATGCTAGTGTTGATGCTACCATAGACAGACATAAACATCAAAATCCCCTACTGATGCATAATCGTCCCTGCTGGAATATATTAACTCATAAAAGCCCTTTGCTGTGTGCCACTGATTTCAGTTTTTTACAATTCTGTTTTGATTGTGGGATCGTAATATTCGAGGCTTACCTTATTAAATAGTCTGTTACAACCTCACATATTGTGGTCAACCGGCGATAGTTTTTCTTAGTCTCCATAGTACTTACTCCTTGGCGGTTTCCCTAAAGCTGAGCTTCAGCTACTTACTAGGGCTGAATTTTAGAACTTGGCTTGGCTTACCTTCCTCTATTCCCCGTGTCATTTGAGGAAGAACCTCGTTAAGTGAATCAAACCAGGCCACTTCGGATACATGCTTGGTTGAGTCGCCTACTAGGACTTCAAAGTACTTCCGATCGAGGTTATTGGCAATGGAAACAACGTAGAACATTGCACCCATGGAGTGAAGTGGCACTGCTGACTCTGCTAAAGATGGAGCATCCAGGGGCTGCTGACCAGTAGTTAACAGAACCACTATTTTGGGAACAGAGGACTGCGAGTCTTTAAGAACTTGAGCAGCATCTTTGAAGGCTCGGTCTATTCTGCGGGCTCCACCTACAGAAGATACGCGGTCTACTAAAGTTTCAAATGCCTGGAAGCTGTTGTAGCTATCAAAACGAATTGCCAGAGTGGAGCTAGAACCGAAGGCGATGAGAGCAGCTCGAGACTTTCCTGGGGATACGTTTAAACGCTTGGCCAGTAACTTGACAAATGCCTTTTCTTTTTCGAAGTTGAGGGAGTTCACTTCATCGGATGTGTCCAAGAGGAAAACAACGTCTGCAATGTTATCCGGACTCAGGGAACCTTGAAATATAAAAATAAATATAGTGAATATCATACAAGGAATTATAGTTACTATATCTTCCAAAACAAACTTCTTTGAAGTTCTAGCTTCTGCGGACATTAAGTAGATTAGTACGGTTTGTGAAAGCAATTTAGACTCAAAACACACACACACAAAAAAAATAAAAATCCCAGCCTGAAAGAAATAATTTCGTGTGTACTACCTTTAAAACAGTACACATCATGTAGTTTTGCCTCTTACCTGCCCTCTCACTTATATGATTTGCAATCCGGTTTTCTTGAGAATTTAATTCAGTGAACGACTGCACTGTAACCACGTCCTCTGGAGAGATAACAAGCGGTTTCAATTCCTGGACGTCTGTTTGTTTCCCAATGGCCACAACATAGGTTTTGGTACCATGGCGACGAAGAGGCTGCACGACATCTTCGAGAGACTTTCCGCTACTTGCCTGTCCCCCTGCAGTAAGGAAGATCACAACTTTGGAAGAAGCTGTCCCTGCTTCATTCAGTAGCCGAGCCACCATTTCGACGGCTTTATCGATCCTTCTTTCACCACCGATATACGAAGCATTGTCAACAGACCTGTCAAAGTCAGTCAGCCTCTTGAGGCTAACGAACCTGGAGCTGATTGATCCACGATCTCCGTAGGAAATAAGTGCTGCACGAGAGCTATCCGATGATATATTAAGACTTCGAACGAGAGACTTGATAAAGTCTTTCTCTCTTGCGAGGTCTTCTTGGCTGACTTTATATGAAGAGTCAATTACGAACAAGATATCAGCTTCTAATTCTGGTTGTTTCTTTGTATCTATAAACGTGAACAAATGACAAAACTCTAAGCAATGATACGTAAAGAACCCGAAAATATGCTTTTTAAGCATAAGCACTTCCTAAATTGAGTACTGTATCTCAAGACCATCCAGTATAGGTAGTTTTCTCTAGCTGCAAACTGCAAACTGTAATCATACTCGTGATAAACAAATCGGACTCCTGCTGCGCGGTCGTCCGATTTATCACTCGTATAGTTACAGACGAAACAGGACTCTACTCAGTCCTATCACTATTACAAATAGGCGTGCGGAGAGCTTGACCTAAGCTCGTCATATCAACTTTGTATTCCTTACCTCCGGGACCTGTCGTGATGTAAGATGTAATAAGGTTTACGTAAGTGTCCAGGTCTTTTGCCTGTGGCACTGGACGAATATCTTGCGGCTGCTGCACAGCTGGAAGAAGCTCTTGAACGTCGTATTTTTTGCCGAATGCTACGATAACAATATTTGCTCCCATTTGTGACAATCGTTGGACTGAGCGGTCGATAGCGTCGAGCCCAGCTTCCTGGGAATTGCGACCACCAGTGAGGAGGATGACCGTCTTCTTGGACGTTGGTTCTCTTGATGACATCATCTTGGACGCTGCGTCAAGGGCTCGATCCATTCTCCTCGCTCCACCTTGATAACGACTCGAATCAACTGCGGAGTAAAACTCGGGCATGGAATTATAACTTTCAAAAAGCACCACTGGATAATTATTTTCACCATACGAGATAACTGCGGCTTGAAATTCCAATGGCGATACGTCTGTATTCAGCTTCCTCGCTACCGATTTTACGAAGACGATTTCTTGATAAAAGTCGGGCCCACTAAGATCGGATGACGAGTCCATCAAAAACACAAAGTCATGCTTAGGGCTATCGATATCATTATCTGAAAAGAAGAACAAAAAAGACAAAATCAAATATTTCGTCTTTTAGTCAGTAATACAAAACCAGCCCGGGAGCGGATCCAGGATTTTTCTTAAGAGGGGGTGGACCATGTTTTGCATCAACACAAATAAACCACATATTTCTTTTTGCAGAAAACTAGTTATTTTAAAAAGGCGCATGCTATCTCGTGGAGGGGGGAGATAGTTAGTGCGCACCCTTGCACCTTCCCGATGATCCGCCCCTGCAGTCATGTGAGAATATCAACCAGCAAGATCGTTGTATGGCCCTGATGAACATTCTCGTTAGGACAGCATAGGGACATAGCTTAGCGAGCTCGGACACTAAAAGCTCCTAAGTTTGACATCTTCCATAACTGTTTAACAGAAAATTTCAAAACCCAGAAGTGTAAATTAAACTCTTGGTAAGAAGAGCAAATAAACAATAGGCTTCCTATAACATGGGCTAGATGTGTTTAACTATCTGAATATTTAACAGCAACTAAAAACCACAAAAAAAGTGAAATTCTCATTGTTGTTCTATTCCTACAGAATGTATGTCACAGATGTAGGTATTTTTTGTGATAATTTTCGTCTGTTCACAATCCATCCCAATCTACCGAAGCTGGGAGGAGATTTTATGAACTTGAAGGGAATTTGTAAATCTTTTAAATCTTTTAATCTTTAAGTTTTAAAAGAAAATGTAATTTAACGTACATACCATCTCGGATGTGTTTGGCGATACGCCATACATCATATTCAATAGCAACAAAGGGCACTCGAAACATATCCTCCAGCTTTGTGACTAACGGACGAAGCTCTTGTGTGCTTGGCTCATTGCCGACGGCAACCACGTATATTTCAGAGCCCATATCTTTAATTGGCTGAATGGACACATCAAGTGGTGTAACATCAGATTCCTGGGCCTGCCTCCCCGTAGTCAAAAGAACAAGAATTTTCGAAGACAAAGGATCAATTGGTCTCAGAAGATCCGCTGCTTCATCTAGAGCCCGATCGATTCTTCTACTTCCTTGAGCCGGAGTCATTCGTTCAATACCACCTTTAAGACCTTTGAGAGACGAGTACTCGTCAAATTTGACACTTGTTGAGGGCAAGCTCCCGTAGTTGATAACGGCTGCCTTCGTTTTGTCTGTGCTTCCAATGTGTAAATACTCTGCTAGCGTTTTAATGAATTCCTTTTCTTTTGCAAACTGTTCTTGTTGAACGGCAGAAGAAGAGTCCACGAGAAAAACAATGTAGTAGTCCTTCAAAGATGGAGTAGCTGTTGATGATACAGATGGATATTATATTGTCAATACCTGATAGTAGTGTTCACAACAATTCCGCAAGATGCAATATGGATATTTAAATTATTGTATCAAACACTTAGACAGGAATCTCCCGTCCAGCAGAGCTACTTTAATTGGAGCCCTGTATGTAAAGAACTTAAAGACGAAAACACAGTATCTAGCCATATTGACCGAACAAGCTTGGTCGATCAAGGATTTATTATATTGGATAAGGAACACCAAAAGATGATCTTCGCGTTCGGGACACAAAGCGTTATGCTGGATTAAGCTCATCCAGCCCGATCACGGATCAAGTCATGGAATAAAGTTAAATATACATTGAGATATTTAACTGTTCAGCGATACCAAACCAATGAGATACATTTACTTACTTGTTCTGTTTGCCAATACTGCGGCTATTGAAGATACTTGTGACAGTAGGACGCCGAATGATTGTACTTTAAACATGTCGTTCGGGTCTTTAACAGCTTTTGTTAGTGTTGGGATATCATGGTCCGTCCCTATGGCAACGATGAATGGCAGAGCTCCTATACCTAGGAGCATTTTCTTTACTTTATCTAATGGTTCTTCGTCGTCACCCGGTGTCTGTCTCCCAGCCGTTAGCAAGATGACCTTTCGATCAACGTCAGGTCTTGCTTTTTTGAACAAACCGACCGCCTCTTCAAATGCTCGATCTATTCTTCTGTTGCCGCCATAAAATTCGATGGCATCCAAGATGCGTTCTATTTCTTGAACAGTGCTATAATCTCCCAGCTGTATGACTGTAGATGGATTTGTGCTGTAAGTTATTAGCGCTGCTCGTGATTTTCCAGGAGAAACATTTAGAGACCTGGCCAATAATTTTACAAATTCTTTTTCTTTGTCAAAGTTTTCCTTTCCAACCGGTGTTGAAGCGTCCAATATAAATACCACTTCTGTAGTAATGTTGTGTTTGGGCATGGGCGATTCTTAAAAAACAAAAAAAGGAGGACATAAATACATATTGTTATACCTTAGCAAGCTTTAACACTGATAGCATTGCCTCTTTGTGATTTAATAGCCATTTGGGCGGCAAGATTAAAAGGCTAACCAAACGGGAGGCTAAAATCGTAGTTAAACATTTTAACACGAACAAATCTTATATACACTAACCTTTTGAAAGAAAGAAATGAACTTTGCTCTTGTTACGCTTTGCTTGAAATGTTCAGGTTTAATTTTAATTTGGTCTGTTTCATTTCGGTGTCAGAGAAAAATCAATTCTATACATAACCGATTCCTCCTTGACAAAAAAAAGATCAATAAACTGCAATTAAACCCGGCTCGAGATGGGATTCTATAGGTAGCTAGTTTTCTCAATACTGGTTGGCGTTGAGAGTATTTCGTAAATGCTAATGAGGACTGTACAGTTAGAGACATGCTTAGAAGTTCGTTCAACTCACCAAAATGGTCAACCACTTGATTAACAATCGGCTGAACCTCGTAGCGAAGCTCATCGAATAGTTTCACACCAAACAAGTCGCTTATACTGTTGACAACTGGAAGGAATATTTTCAAATCTGCTTCTATTCCAACCGTAACAACGACGGTTTTCGCTCCCATATTTTTCAGTGGTCGGGCAGCTTCTCCCATTGGCCTAGCACCGGCACTGGTAGTTTGTTGTCCGGCTGTGACAAGGACAACGACTTTCGGAACATTTGGACGTGCTTGGCTCAGCAAAGTGGATGCCGCTTCCAGGGCACGATCTATACGTCGGATGCCTCCAAACCACGGCTCCGTATCAAGCTTGTCATTAAAGTCTGTTTCGGATTGGTAATCAGTGAACTTCAGAATGGTGCGAGCAAAGTTGCTGTAGGCGACAACAGCGGCTCTGGATTTTCCAGGTGACACGTTGAAATACTTTGCCAAGGATTTCACGAAACCTTTTTCTCTGTTAAAGCCGTCTCGACCAACAGAGGTTGAAGAATCCATTAGAAATACAATGTCGGCTGTGATGTTTGCTGGTTTTGGCTCTGAAAAAAATTAGGGGAAAAATTGAAATGAAAATGGTAAAGGAAATGTTCACATGGAGGAAAAGTGCCGTTGTATTTTTATAGCAACTTAAAGTCCGAAATGAGCTTGAAGACTAACCGTCGGCAAATTGGAATACGAAAATCTAGTTACTAATCGATTTCACAAACGCGGGGACTGATAACAAAAAGGTAAGTTGAGATTTTCAAGCTTCATCTTTAAAGATAGCTCATCAAAATTGAACTTGAAAAAAAAACCGACTGGCTTTAAATATGCACTGGTATTAGTGTTAGTCCAATCAAACAACCAAAACTGTCCACTTGCTACTACAAAATCAAAGTAAAAACGTTACTGCAAGATATATACCACTGGTGATCTTGATTTGTTTTGCGATGTCGTAGGCCCGAGATGGGAGGGCATTAAACGAGGGTACTGGCAGGACATTTGTCGAAGTATCTGGATTATGTCCTATCGCAACCACAAATGCGTGAGCTCCTAGGTTTTCCAAAGGCTTAAGCGCGTCATCAAGGGGAATCCCGTCTACACTGGATGATTGTTGTCCCGTTGTAATAAGGACAACAACATGCGGCACGCCCCGCCTTTTCTCAGCCAGCACATTAGTCGCCTCCTTTAGAGCAAGGTCCATTCGCCGCAAACCTCCAACGGCCTGGGCCAGGTCTACACCGTCAATGAAGTCGCGTAAAGAACGGGAGTCATTGAATCGCATTTCTGTTATAGAAAATGTTCCGTAGAGAACCAGAGCAGCTCTTGAGGCCCCCGGAGAAACATTTAGGAACTTGGCCAACGACTTGACAAAATCCTTCTCGTAAATCAAGTTGCTTTGAGTTACAAAATTGGAAGCGTCCATCAAGAAGACGATGTCAGCGTCGAAGTCTAGTGGCTGTTGCACTGTAGGATAATATTTTTTTGTCATGTGATCGGTTTACCATTATATAATTGGACCAGCTTAATATATTCGTTTACCGATTACTCGATTGAACAATAGGACGTCAGGAGTTACAATGTTCTGAAACATTACTTAATGTAAAATTTGACTTTCATTGTTAACTAGCCTACAGTGGTCTGCGAATTAATAAACAACCGACACTAATCTTGTCATGTTTCAGTATACTAAAGGAATCTTTGAAGTTCTAGATTTTCTTCACATAATTAAGGTACGAACTAAAATTTCTTTACTTGTGCAAATATACACGAATAAATCCTTCATTATTGGGTGCAACTGCTGTAAGGGGAATATCACGAAATACCACGCAGTTAGGGAATTTTAAGACTTTACCTGATTTCACAGCAATTGACTTCGAGATTTGCATTGCTTGAGGCAATAGCACTTCAAACCGTGGCACTTCAAATATGTCGTCTCGATCATCCACCAAAGTTACGAGTTCTTGCTTATCAGGCTTGCTGCTGATGGCAACGACGTAAGTCTGAGCTCCGAGATCAGTTAGGGCTTTGACGGCGTTTCTAAAGGGGAATGGGGTATTAGTAGAGGTCTGTTTTCCAGCTGTCAAGAGGATCACAATCTTTGAAACATCCCTGGTTGCCTGGTTCATTACGGCTGCCGCTGCCTCCAAAGCCAAGTCCATTCTGCGCGGTCCATCGACATAACTAGCACTGTCTACAGCACGCTTTAAACCGTCCAGGTCGGTGGCCTCATCCAGTGACAGTACGATGTTATATTTAGAACCGTAAAAAATGACAGACCCTCTAGACCTATCAGGTCCCACGTTTAGAGACCTCGCAATGGCCTTCACAAATCTCTTTTCCAACTGAAAGTCGAGTGACGTCACAGAATCAGAGGAGTCAACCAAGACAACAACATCGGCTATTATGTTCTCTGGTTTTGGAGCTTTAAAAGAGAAAAAAATAAACAAATTTTATTAAATTTGTAAATAATCTCTCATTACCAACAGTTATATCATTTATGCATAAATCTACTAGGGATCTGTCGCAAATGCCGTTCCCTTATTGCTTAGGCTAACACGTTCAGTCTTTATGCCTTCAACGTTTCTGTGAAGAGGATTTAGACTATTTACTTGTCGACCAGTAGATTTGTATTAAAACATTTACATTATTTGCTCTAATAATAATAAACTTTATAATAATAATAACCTTTATTTGAGTGTTAAATGTATCTAGCGCTTTTGCACTAATTGGGGACACTTTCCAAGCTAGAATTGGAATTTGGAAGTGTTACTTTTTGAGGACAGAGGAAAACCGGAGTACCCGGAGAAAAACCTCTTGGAGCAGAATAGAGAACCAACAACAAACTCAACCCACATATGACATCGGGTCCGGGAATCGAACCAGGGACACATTGGTGGAGGTGAGCGCTCTCACCACTGCGCCATCCCTGCTCCCCTGAATTGCTATACGCAATAGAAGTATAGTAAGCATATCGCGCTACTACATGGACGACCTCCAGCTATTGCACACTCATGGTTCATAGTGTATGGTGGCTCAGGCAATCATATTTCAGCATTTGCATTAGTATACTAGGACAATTCTACTATTTTTTTATTCTTCGAATGCCAGGCAGAAAAATTGGCAGAAGAATTGTCATGAATTGTCATGTTCTTTTGCAAAAAAACTCTCTAGTATACCAGTTGGAAAGCTTGTGGTTTGGCGACTCCTTTAATCTAATATATGTAATAAATTACCTGACTTTTCCTCTATTGCTTTTCCGATCGTCCTAGCACGTGGCAACAGCCCATTGAAAGACTCAATCTCGAATAAATCTTTTTGCTCAGAAACAACAGGGTCTAGCTCTTGTTTGCTGTATTGCTGCCCTACAGCTACCACAATAACAGTGACATTTAAACTTCGGAGCTGTTGGGTCGCGGTGTCGAGTGAAACCCCGCCAGGTATTTGCCTTCCAGCCGTCAATAGCACTGCGATCTTTGGAATGTGTTGTCTAGCAGAGTTAAAGATTTGAGCAGCTGACCGCAAGGCAATATCCATGCGTCTGTAAGATTCACCAAGCAAGGGCATGTCGTCTACCTTCTTGTCCAAATCGTCTAATGACTGGTAACCATCAAATCGTACAACTGGAATGGTTGATCTGCTGTACGCGATAACCGCAACTCTTGATTTGGCAGAGGTGACATTAACAAGTCGTGCTAACGACTTAACGAGCTCCTTCTCTTTTTGATAATTTGCGTTTCCGACTGAAGCCGAGGAGTCCACCATGAACACAATGTCAGCTGTTACGTTTAACGGTCTATATGTACCACCTAATGAGAAATACATATGGGTTACTTATCAAACGTTAAATCGGCTCGATTTTCGCCGCTCTACGCGGGGTCGTTTCCCGAATAGCGGCTGGTAATCGAGCCTAAACGTGAACTCAAGACGACCAGATATCGGCCAGGTTCTTTTAACGTGTTTAGTGACCGAGAGGCATAGTCGAGGTCCATAAACACAGAAAAAAATGGGGCCAATCTTTCCGAAAAGGCGCAGTTAATAAAGGATTAAGTAGTGTTCGTACCCATTCCGAAGAGTTAGCCCCAATGTGCCTCTTGTGGTAGCTAGTTGCAGCGCAAAAATGGTTTATTTTGCCTTCTCATGGAGTGCATGCGGTACCTGTAGTCGCGAAATGTGACAATATTTTGCTGTAGTTATCAGAAGAATTTTAACACTGACGACACGAGACCAGTTAATAAATGACCAACCGGCGTCGGCCGTAAAATGAAGCAATAAACTATCATTTACAATTATACAACAGTGTTCAGTTCTAAGGAATCCCAAAATAATATATAGCAAGGATCTTAATTGTGGTTTACTCACTACTAATATCCTTCCCAATGGGTTGCGCTTCTCTCTGAAGATAATCGAACGAACCAACTTGATAGATATCTTCGGGTTCTGCGACAATGGGCCTTAATTCTTCAAAGGTCGCTTCACTACCAATGTTTATCACATACATTTCGGCACCGACGTTCCTCAATTCTTTGCTGGAGTTCCTCACAGGAAGGCCTCGATACAATTGGGCTTGTCTACCTGCAGTCAACAAAATAACGATACTACGGGCTGGCGACTTCTCTCGTCGAAGCATATTAGATGCAGCGTTCAACGCTTCATCTATTCTACGTTGGCCACTTATAACTTGTAACGCATCAACATCTCTATCAAATTCATTCAAGGACTGGTAGGTGTTTAACGTTCCTGATGTCACAGTAAAAACGCCGTATGGAATTGCCGCCATCTTTGATTCTTTGACAGGGGCATCAAGCGACCGCACCATTGCCTTCACGAACTCTTTCTCTTTCACAAAATCTCTGCGAGTGACGCCAGAGGAGGTATCCAAAAGGAAGATGACGTTTAATAGATCTCCCTGTGTAGATTGATAATCTAAACGAAAACGAAGTGTAAAATTAAACGGTAAGTAAGCAAAAGAATTTTGAAAATTACTTCAACAGAGATGATTGAAAAAGTTAGAGAGAAGAGGAAGCGATAACTAATAATGGTGGATGCATAAATCTTCCAAATTCTCTTCATGCTATAATGTAATCCATTTCTCGGCATTGTCCCCAAAGTCTGGTTATACTTCGACAGCATAGATAAAACTAATCTTTACTCTGTCTTAAGGACGTCCGCGCGAAAATTGTCTTCTCAATAGATTTTTTTTAAACTACTACTGCGGACAGACAATGATTTACTTGTTACTGAAATGAAATAAAAATTGGGAGTCACAAGCTTCCTTTCAGAGATAAGGCGTGTGAAAAACTAGTCTGATTTTAAATTAAATTGGTGCGCGCAATTCAGCATGGTCTCCAGGGTTCTTAGGTTAAAATATAAAAGATAAGTCAACAGAGACAAACTACCCTAATAACATTTTGCCTAAGTGAATCTGAGGCGTTAATAATTTCAAATATTGCCATCATTTTCACAAACCTTAACCCTTAAAGAGGCATTTGAAACTGCCACACAGCTAAAAGAAGAGGTCAAATGAACGGAATTCGATGAAGCGTTTTGCTTTCGCAGTTGAGCCTCTATCTCGTGTTCTAGTGATCATTTACATTAAGTTGACTAACTTCTTGCCCTACCCCCTCCGCGCAACAAATTTCTAATCTCGGCAAATGGAAATAAAGGAATGAACCAATTTCATTTTGGAGTAAAACATGTAGTTTAGCAGTTGCAAGAAAGGGAAATGCATGGAAAATCTGATTTGAGATAGTAGGGAATTAAGTAAATAGGTTTCATAAATGCCAGGGAAGGTCTCACGTTAATATGAGTCAATTAAAGCCTTAATTAAAGGAAAAGGCAATAAATATGCATAATTAAATTTAGCAATCGATTAATATACCCTTTAGGCCATACTAAGCCGGTAAATCTAGTTTTCTTACCGGTCGTATTCACGATATGTCTCGCTATTGGCCTCGTCTGCGGCGTAAGGTCATCAAACCTCGACACCTTTAACACGTCACCAGGCTCCTTAACAACAAGCCGCAGTTCTCTGTCACTTGGTTGCGAACCTATTGCAATGACATATATGTTCGCGCCAAGCTCATCGAGTGGTTTTACGGCTTGAGGCAATAAATTACTTGATTGACTCTGACGCCCTGTTGTTAACAGAACAACAATTTTGGGAACATCTGGCCGCGCGTCCTTCATTGCCACAGCGCCTTCCCGTAATCCTAAGTCCATTCTTCGCAAAGAGCCTAGATATGGCAAGTCATCTACAGCTTTATCAAATGTCGTTGAATTAGAGTAAGCGTTAAATCTTATTTCGAGACTCGCTACTCCACTGTAGACGATCACAGATGCTCGAGTTTTCCCGGAGGAAAGGTTAAGGGTTTTGGCCAAAGACTTGATAAAACCTTTCTCTTTGTTGTAGTTTTCTCGGCTTACTTCAGAAGAGGAGTCCACAATGAACACAATATCAGCTGCGAATTCCATTGGTTGTACTGGTTTGGGCAGCACTGCAATAGCAAATAATAAAGTTAACCTACTCTTTGTATGGAATGCAAAACCATGCAACTTAGCTTATGGCAGCTTTTTTTTGGTAGAGGCACATTGAAATCAACAACAATAATGACAGGTCCACAACAACACCAAATACAAAGTCGATCTTAAACAACAACAACAACAACAACAACAACAATAACAATATCATCAACAGCCAAAACAATCAATACATAAAAAAGTGAGGATGCGCATTAGAAGGAAAAAGAAACCAATAGTAACTGAGCTTGAGTTATTTTCTTGCGCTTGTCCTTTCAGTTGCATTTAAGCCACTGGGATATTTTTGTGTTATTTAACAAACTGACGTTAATGTTTCATTCGTCTGTCCTGTTATTGACAATGAATTTCGTCATAACATTGTTAAAGGAGCTGTGGGTCTACAGAGACCCCCAACAATACTTTAAAGGAGTAGAGGAAGGCGGCTCAGTTTTTTTTGAAGATATACATCTAAATGCGATGCAACGATTTAATGAACAACAACGGACACATTAACTCAAGAATTGCAACGGTATGGGCTGTCGTGGTCATAAATTAGTCTAATTAATTAGTGTGTTCCATGACATTTAGCAAAGGGACGCCTGCTGGAGCAGCCATACTAAATCTACTCATTGCAGTATCCTATGTAAAAAGTCTATGTAAAAGGTTCTCTAAAACTATATAACTCACCGACTCTGGTGTAAATCGTTTCTGCTTTGGAATCACTGTTCAGCCTCAGATCTTTAAAGGTTGGGAATTTGAAAACATCTTGTGGATGATCAGCGATATGCCTTAATATTTCAACATTAGGCAACCTTCCAACTGCAAGGACGTACACTCTTGCTCCCAGGTCGTGAATCCTCTCAGCAGCAGCTTTGATCGATTCTTTGTGGGGATCGTCTCCTCTGCCGGACGCAGTGAGCAAAACGACAATCCTGGGAATCGCTGGATTAGCGTCCCTCAAAACATCACTGGCATCAACAAGTGCTTTGTCAACTCGGGCTGTTCCACCAACACTTGCTGCTGTATCCACTGCACTTTCGATGTAATTTAGGGAGAGATAGCTATTAAAACGGAGTACTTTCTCCGAATTCTTCCCGTAGGTGATCAGTGCGGCTCTAGATTGCCCTCGTTTGACATGGAACGATGTCATCATTGACTTTACAAAGTCTTTTTGCGCCCTTAAGTCATCTTCAGTCACAAGGGAGGACGAGTCCATGATGAAGAGGACATCAGATTTGAATTTCGGTGGTATTACAGATCGGAAAGCTGTATAAAGAACCACATTTTGTGTTAACGACGCCCAGTAAAAAGCAAATAATTCTTTATTTTAAATGGAGCCATTAGAAAAACTAAAAGGACTCCGTAACGACACCAGTAGGTTTGTGAACTCATTTTTCCACTAATGGAAAGCTGAAAAAAAAAGGACTGTCACCACCAAAATATATATGAAAATTTTAGGGAAATAACTAGTCATAACAAAAAAGTCCCTTAGGCAGGTCAAGATGTATGCATGATCTAATTAAGGATTGAAAAGAGCGCGCAAGCAGAACATTATCCGGGAAGAGGACTTGACATAAATGGACATATGTTGTCTTCGTAATATGTGGTTAACAGAAAGGATATCACCACTGAGAACATATGCTTAAAGTGTGGATAAAATGCTGTTGTTGTGATAGGATTTTGGCGAATAAGATCAAACAAAATAGTACAAGGTAACAACATACCGTTGATAATGTAATCAGCAACGGAGTTTACTCTGGAGGTGAGCTGGTCGAACCTGGGCACCAGAAAAATGTCTTGTTTCCTTTTGACTATTGGCGTTAGCTCAGGTTCACTGATTTGGGAGCCAATGGCCACAACGAACGTCTCGGCACCAATTGTTCTAAGAGGCCGAACAGCCTGTGCTAAAGGTTTGCCTCCCCTGGATTGTTGACCAGCGGTAAGGAGCACCACAATTTTCTTCACTCCAGGACGGTTGTTGTCAAAAGATACGGATGCCTTTTCTAATGCTCGGTCCATTCTTCGCAATCCTGTAATGCGTGTAAGGCCATCCAAGCTATTGCCCAGGGACTCAGGTGTCTGCAATATTCCTAGTCTTATGAGTCTGGAATAGGAAGCATAAGTGACAATTCCTACCCGAGATCCTTTTGGAGCGAGATTGAGAGCAGCTGACAGGTACTTGATAAACTCTTTTTCTTTGTTAAAGTTGTCTGCGGACACCCCAAGCGAGGAATCAATCAGGAAAATGATGTCAGCTGAAAAGTTGGTTGGTGGCTCTGGTTGTGTTTCTGCAAAAGAAATAAACGAAGCTTGTATACACTGCACGACATCCGGCACAATCTTCGACTTCCGAGGTAGAGATAGAGATAATTTGGGCGAAATTGATTCAACTGAAAAACAGAGTGTTTCTGCGCTTCGCCACACAAACCCTTCTTTCTTTAATAAAGTTGGGCGAACCTCCTTTTTTCTGAACTTGGCAATGGTATGTTATTTCAAAGCAATGTAATATCGACTTTGCAAACTAAAACAACTTATCTTTAATTTCCCTTAGCCTTAGCTAAACGAACTATATTCCATTGCAAGGGGTTTTACAATGACGGTAAAAGTAGGTATTGATACCGAAATGCATAGCAAAACCTCAAAAATACTCTAAACTAATCTAAGGGGAAAGGCTTTAATCTTGGTCTCTCTGTTTTACAGAAAACCGTGAAAGTTCTAGCGGCACGAGCCAAGAAAATGCGATGACACTGGAACATTTTAAGGAAGAGCTTCTCGGCTACGTGAGCCCTTTTAGACGTTAGCTTGTGTCAAAACCGTTCGATAAAGCATTGGAATAAAAAAAACTATCGCCAATGACTTCTCACCTATTCTTTCTGCTAAATGTTTGGCAATTGGCCTGGTGCGAGGCTCCAGTGAGGCAAAGGAGGAAACAACAAAAAGATTAGAGTCGAAGCGATGGACGGGCCGTAATTCCAGCACATTAGGCTCGCGACCAATAGCGACGACGTATGTTTGTGCTCTCATTGCATGTAGTGGAGACCCGGCGCTTGCTAAAGCATTACCAAAACCAGAATCTTGCTTTCCAGCTGTTAGTATGATAACGAGTTTGGGGCGATCTGAAGGAACGTTCTTTAACAGAGTCACTGCAGCGTCCAGGGCGCGGTCAATTCTTCTCGAGCCACCAACAGGCAAAAGTTTGTCCATATTTTCTTTAAATGCTTGTATAGTGGAGTGGTCACTTAATCCTATTGGCAGTCGTGCGTAAGAGCTGTAGAGGATTACGGCAACCCTGGACCTCGAAGGAGCTAGATTTAGAGAATGGGCAACATTGTTCACAAAATCTTTTTCTTTTTCAAAGTTTTCTTCCCCAATGCTCCCCGAAGAATCCACCAAAAAGACAATATCGGCATCTACATTGTATACTATCTCAGGTTTTCGCTCTGTAAGAAACATAGAAATAAGTAAGTCTCCTTGACGTTGCTGCATTCGGTTAAATTACCTCTGCGTTCTGCATTCGGTTAAATTACCTCTGCGGAAACAAGTGGCGTAGAAAACAGTGATGATCAACTTTGTTAAAAACTTACCAGAAGCTTCTTAACTTAGGCTCTTTAGAGGTTAACTAAAATTCTAAAATTCTTAGTACGTTGAAATCGTGGCCTCCTAAACGTCACACGTCACACGTTAAGGCTCAAGGCTCGAGCAATAAGTGCAAAAATTGTTTACTAAAGATATCCTCACAGGAGTGTAACTTTTGGAATACTAGTTAAAACAACTCAGTTAAGCTTATTTTTCTAAGTGACCCAGCGATTATATTCTTTTAAGAATTTCAAAACGTTTTCAACTAACGCAAAATGTCTGTTTTAATTGAAATTTGGATACCTTCAAGTTCAATTTTTCCTCACGGGGTCAGCCTGAGAAGTAAAGTCTTGATAAGTTCTTCTTAACTACCATGCCATGAAGTTTTACTGACAGCTAACTGCCCTTATTGCTCCAATGTTCTGCTGAAATCTTCATAATTATCATTATTTCACTCATTATTTCTAAAGTAAACACCAGTGAATAGATGTTTTCAATCCGGCTTGGGCCTTCTGAGTTAACAATAAACTAACCTGCCCCCCTTATGATAGCTTTGGTTGTTGATTCAAACGTTTCTGCCAGTCCAGTGAATTGGGGGACTTTAAAAATGTCGCCTTTTTTCGTCACGATCATCTCAAGCTCATTTAGGTTGACGTCTCCACCGATGGCAACAACATAGGTATTAGCCCCAACGTCACGGAGCGCCTCGGATGCATTTCTAAGTAAGTCTGCTTCACCGACACCATTTACTCCTGCCGTCAAGAAAACAACAACTTTTGGAACCAAAAATCTGCTTCCTTCCAAGATCTCGGCAGCCTTGGAAGCGGCAAGATCGATTCTTCTTCTTCCTCCGACGTATTCTGCCCCATCCAAACTACTAAAAAGTTCATCAAGCGGACTCATCAAACTTGCTTGTTCCTTGGCTATGTAACCATACGTGACAACCGCTATCCTAGTTTCGTTTTGATCAGCCTTCATGGATTGAGCAACAGATTTTACGAAATCCTTTTCCCTTTCAAAGTTGTCCAGAATAACGTCAGACGACGAGTCGATGAGGAATACTACATCAGCAGGAAACGATTCTGGTGTGTCCATCTCCGCTTCAAGGAAGAAAGAATCGGCTTAATTAGTCTTCTCCGAAAACAATAACTGGATAATCGTTGAAACACATTTTCAAATTATAAACTAGCTATTCTCCTATCCATTGATCTTTTTTCATCATTGACCATTGAAGAAAGGCACCTTAGGCTTTTTTAGCAACAAAAATCAAATTGTAGGAATAATTAAAGTGGCTCTGAACAAAACGTTTTATTTTAACATACAAGTCCATACCAAAACACGTGGGTTACCCGTTTCGTAAGCACCTAAAGCTAAATTTTCAAAGAATAATGTTGCTGCTGCTATGGCAACCCTTTTGCGTCACAATTTTAAGTTGTTCACCAATGATTGAGCATTTGTTTAATTCTCTGTGTGGTTGCATTCTCTGAAAAGGAGTGATAAAATGCTAGAAACGTTTACTACCGTGTGTTATCGATTAATAACGGGATCGTTTAGTTTAACACTTGCCCTTGTAGACCCGGCATATATCTGAGCCCGGCTTTTATCAGAAGGGTTTAATCCAGATCACAAAAAAAAAATATGATTTTTTGGGAAAGGGCCACTATCGTTGAGCTTTACTAGACAGAGAAAAAGAACCCTACCTTTTGAAATATGCTCTGCAATGCGTAGTACCTGCGACCTCAAACTGTCGAAGGTAGGTACGTAAATGACATCTTTGTCTCTTTCTACGACTGGTTTCAAATCTTGCCCAGTTGACTCTGGACCTATGGCGACAACGAACCTTTCCACGTTTAATGCTTCCAGTTGTTCCACGGCATTTTCAAAGGGGCTCGCCGACTCGGATGTATGCTTTCCAGACGTTAACAGAACAAGTATGTGACGAACATTGGGCCTGCCTCCTCTAAACATCTGAATTGCACTTGTTAATGCTCTATCTACCCTCCTTCCACCTTGTAGCTGCTGAAGACCATTAAGTACGGACTGAAGGAATTCGGGCTTGTTAACCACATCAAACCGAATTGCTTGTCTGGCGTAATCACTGTAAAGTACTACTGCTACACGCGTCTTACCAGAACCGAAGTTGAGGCTTTTCGCCAAAGAGGCCACGAAATCTTTTTCTTTCTTGTGATCTGTTTGGCTGACACTACTGGAGGAGTCTACCAGGAATACTATATCGGCTGTGACGTCAGACCCTTGAGATTACAAAGATTATTCAAGAATGTTTTCTGTGGTCAGTATACAACAAAAATATTCTACGATGACTTGACTTCTATTTAGTTGAAATGTAAATGCAAAGAAAAATTAAGGCAATCGTAGGACATTGATATTACAACACCAGACACAAGAGAACATTTTAGATCGAGCAACTCGCTGAGAGCAACCTCCCTCCCTGATATGGGTTAAAATGCAATAACGTATTTTCTTAAATATACGCCGGGTGTTTTTACTTAAAACTCGCCCTTTTAGGTCGACCATTTAAAAGAGGTCCAACATATTTTTAAAGGTTATTTTTCATGATTCTCGTTAACTACTCCTTTCATTATAAATACATTATATCAATTTTCCTGAAGTAAAGCAAATTTTAACCTGAGCCTCAAGAAAACAAGACAATGATGTCATTGAATTCGTGTATAATGAATAATTTTCAAAACGAGTCCCGGCCCACTAGACTGTAAAGTACGGTAAACCATGTTGTCATCTCTCATAAATATCGAGGAAATGATAGCAGGATATCGGATATATGGGTATCGGTTGCATAATGTGGGGTTCATGGCAGAATCGCTGGACTTTACGAACGCCGGGGGAATTTATTTTAAACTTGACTTTGTAGATCCGGCAATTATTTGAAACCGACGCTATTATCAGTAACAAATTCAATTTCCATCATAAGATAAAACACCGGCATACATTGTGCATTCTATGTATAATCCTTTTGGGCATTTCAGATGTAGACAAAATTTTGCAGGTTTTGTATGATCTGGACAGCTTTGAAACCTTTAGTGAGCAGTCTGCCTATTCTAACACATTGTAAAATATCGAATCAGCTGATTTTTTGTTAAAGCCTGCCAATTGTTGCGGACCAAAGTAAGCTAAAATTGAATAGAACTAGACCCAGGACATGCAAAACCATTTTATTATTTATTGTTTTAATAACACTCACCTAGATTTTTGGCAATATCCTTGCTAATGTTTCTACTTTGTTGTTGTAGATCACCAAACGCTTTAAGTGAGATTATGTTATCAGGTTTCTCTACTATCACGCGAAGTTCCTTAAGATTTGGTCTTTGCCCAATTGCAACTAAGTACGTCAGGGCACCGGTTTCAGTTACAGCTCTGGCAGCTGCATCCAGCGACGGCGCTCCGGCATCTTGTCTCCCGGAAGTTAAAAAGAATACAAGTTTTGGAACAAGTGGCCTGGCTTGTTTCAAAACCTCCACGGTTTCAAATAAAGCGCGGTCCATCCGTCTCGTTCTGCGTAAGTGAATGAGCTTGTCAACAGCGTCGTTAAACCGACCCGTGGTTTGGTAATCAGCAAACTTAATAGGTGTGGTAGCATAGTCACTGTAGGTAATAACAGCAACTCGGGATTTCTTAGGAGCCAGGTTCAAGGCTCGGGCAATTGACTTGACAAAGTGCTTCTCGCTGGTATAGCCCTGTGATGACACTCCTTTGGAAGAATCCAGTACAAACACTATATCTGCTGTAACGTTGAATATTGGCGAGTTGTCCCCTATGAAACAAATGAACTAAATAAACAAGACATAACAAAAAGCCATACTATAAAAAAGACTTAAAATGGTTAACCCATTTTTAGTGTCACAGTACAAGTCTGGCAAAACGAAAACTGCTCTGGTAAGACAAGCAGGGCGCTGATGTTTGCACAGCTATGTAGATTAATCCGAAATTTTTACACGTGGTTCAGTCACGCGATCGAAAAGAAAAGGAAATCGCACGTTCACAGTGATATTCGCTTTGTCCTCTTGTCCCAACGGGTGTAAAATAGCGTAGCTCCACTTTCTCCATATAAATCCACACACAACCCACAATTCCCCCATTCGCTCTGACGAAGGGCTAACGCTCAAAACGTCAGCTTTATAACTCGTTACGGTGGCCAATTTACATTTTCAACTTAGTTGATATAACCAAATTACCGTTTTTCAAAATTGTTTTGTAAATTCAGCTATTGCCAAGGGTCATCTCATGTCATGCCGTTTTTCTTATTATTTCCATTTTCCTGCTTCTTCAGTGGACGAAATAGCTCAGTGAAGCGAAATTTTGAATACTTTGGGAAAGTACTGAACTCACTTGAGGTGCCTCAAAACAGTTTTCCGGTTTTTTTCGGAGACTTTAAGTAATAGGTGCGATTTTCCAGGTTTTTCTTAATAAAACCTTACCTGTCCTCTTTATAATCTCACTGACCATATATTCAGTGCTCCAGGTAAGCTCCTTTGGCGTTGCAACTGTAAACATGTCGCGTGGTTCGTCGATGATGGGAGTCAACTCTTCCTCATCGGCATTCGGTCCTATAGCGATTACGTATCTACTCGTCCCAAGATCTCTCAGTGCTTGAGAGGGTGCAGTTAGATACAGTTCGCTGCCGGCAGTGAGCAAGATGACCACCTTCGGCACAGATGGGCGAGCTTTATCGAGAACGGAGGCAACAAATTCTAAAACCTTGGCAATATTCCGCCTGCCTACAATTTTACGTGCGTTGTCTATTGCGCGCGTGATTGCCGCTACGTCTTGGGATGAAGAGAATCGAACTACTTCAACGGGAACGTTACCGAAGCCAATAACAGCTACTCGCGACTTCTCAGGTGATAAGGTGAGGGACCGCACCATGGATTTTACGAAGCTCTTTTGTCGGTTGAATGTATTTTGATCAACATCAAACGAAGAGTCCATCAAGAATATTATGTCTGCAGCGAAGTTACCGTACGTTTTAGGTGCTGAGAAAAGAAAAGAAAATGTTAAGATTAATTCTATACAGCAGTTCAACATGTTTCATGGCTTGGGTAGGTAAGATGACATTAAAAAGCGGATGGTAGAAGCACGTTTAAAGGCTTCATCCTTAACTTACTGTCAACATACGGTACTGTGTCAAGTTGATACCCCCACTTATAGTTTTGGCAGTTTGAATTTTATCTGTCTCTAACTTTTTTGCTGGGATGCCATAGTTAAGTTACACATTAGAAGGTCTGTTGCCAATTCAGCCTACATGTCCAAACACTGCTCACGCTTATTTTTATGCGGATCATTGAAATTTTGGGGTTGTCTTGTGAGTTGAAGTTGAGGCCAATAGCTGGGTACGAAAATCACTAAAAAGTATATACGTCAACCCAAACTTCCATTTGGCAATAAAAAAATATTCATTTGAACTTCCGAGAACTGCGTCTAACTTTGCGAGTGCGTCTAACCTGTAGCGTCGGAATAAGTGACATTCGTAAATTTATCATATCACAGCGCACTGTGATAGAACTCTCTCTTTCGAGTGACAGAGTTTCTGTTAGACAAAAGCATTTTGTAGAACTATAAAAGTTAAGGAGGATGAAGTAGAAAAGAGTCCCAAAACTCCTGTAGCGACACAAACTGCAGTTTCCTTTCACCTGCTTATTAAACTGAATTGCTGGAGTCTTTTACGACAGACGGTTTACTCACATGGTCTTTGTTTAACGTTCGTCGTTACTTTTTCAGCTTCTCTCCCCAAGTTGGAAAATGACGACACGTTGAAAACATTTCGTGGTTTCTTTACAACTGCAGTGAGTTCGTTAAAATAAGGATTACTACCTATTGCAACGATGTACAAGTCAGCGTTTTCGTCGAATATGCGTTTTGCTGCTTCGTACAAACTTCTTGAAGAGGGATCGCCCCTTCCGGATGTAAACAAGATGACATTTCGGCGTACAGAAGATCTGGCCTCTGACAACACTCTTCCAGCATTTTCCAAGGCTAGGTCTATTCGTCGACGTCCTCCAATACGAGGTGCACGATCGATGGCATTTTCAAGAGAACTGAAAGATTGATAGCCGTCAAACTTGACAACAAGGGATGGAATGTTCCCGTATGTTATAACAGACGCTCTAGATCGGCCCGAGGGAACTTTCATCGAATGCGCCATAGACTTTACGGCCTCCTTTTGAGCTCTGTAGTTGTTTTGAGTGACCTCCGACGACGAATCCAAGACGAATACAACATCTGTTTCAGTTAGACCATCTAAAAGGAGATAAACAAAGGGAAAAAAGTCCATGTCAAACAACTGGAACCAATGGAGCACTAAAGCAGTTCTCTAACAGTATTCAGCGAAGTGTTCAGTGAAGTTCGATACTTTGTGACCCTGCGTCCAACAGATAGCTCATTCACACTTTAATTCCCCTTGCGTTTATTTGGAACACATCTCAAAATTGAGCTCGATAATGAGTGATGTCAGTGAGTCGTATAAGTCACGAGAACAATGAAATTACGCAGGCATCAACTGGGGATACTGTTTTCTTGATGAAACACCAATTTTGAAAAATAGTATTTTTAAATATTTCTTAGAAAAATGTTTCCCAATAACTTAATGTCGGACTTTGAAAAACTTACCGACGGTCCTTTGGATGATTTCATAAGCCAGTTGAGGTTTGATTGATGTTAGATCCTTAAATGTCTGTACCAAGAACACATTTTGTCTGTTTTGTACAACTTGTATCAGCTCCTGATTTGAAACATTTTTCCCGATTCCGAGCACAAATGAATCTGCTCCGACACTTCGAAGTGTTCTGCCAATTAAGTACAGCGGCTGCACTCCGGCTTCCTATGATAAAATTAAATTATAATGACTTTTAAAGTGCTTATAAAATGAAAAACATTTTAAACAGAAATAAAGACATTTGAGTCCAGAAATGTGAAAAAAGTGGTGAAATTCGTTAGAAAAGTGTACAAAAGAAATTCTTGGATCTCAATCATTCCAAATTTCCCATAACAAAAGAGAACACATTTTTGGGAAACTAAACGCCAGTTCTTTTGTGTTGTGACGAAAGGGTTTGCACGAAGGTTGTTTAACGGGGACCATAAAACAGAGAAGCAGGCATTTTGATCGCTCTTTTTTATCTGCCGGTACCATCACAACTCTAGCTATTGAACGTTTTTAAAATGCTCGCGAGTTTTGCGTTATCTTATCAAAATGGCCGTGCGAGCAAATGTCTCGATCGCGTATCTTTTTGAAGGTCTAGGGAAGAAAAATAAAGGTAGAATGAAAAATGTACTGTCAAAAAATTATCATCAATACTAGAAACAATTTAGACAACTTTTGGTCTCATAGGCCACAGACCAAATGATTTAAGATCTCAGCGCCAACTCTAGTGATTATAAGATGGCTAGGAGTACTGCCACCTCCACTCAAGAATATACTAATCCAACGCGGCACTGTCAGAGCAAAATGTCTTGCCTATTAACACAACACATTTTCCCACTGCACGATAACCCGGAGCGAATGTATGAGGTTTTGTGTTCTAGCTATTTTCAGACTCTTATTAGTCCTCTCGTTATAAAGAATCGTTAACATCTGCCAATGACGTCCTTTCCCCCGTTGAGCACCTGTTTCCCCCCCCTCCCACTACGTTTACTACCGAGCTCCCCACACAAATTAGTTTAAGTGTCTTTCAGCAGTTTCTAACCTCAGTCTGTGGACCTGCTGTAATGAGGAGTACGATTTTTGGAACGGACTTTCCAGAGTTTTTCATGAGCTGCGCTCCTTCTTCCAGGGCGCGGTCAATTCGTCTTCCGCCTCCCATTGGTGGCACCGAGTCAACCTTTTTTAGCAATGCGTCATTACTCAGATCGTTTTCAAGTCCGTATATCACTTGTGCGCTATTGCCATATGATATGAGGGCCGTACGAGATTTATTTGGAAGAGCATTCAAAGTCTGGATCAGTGCCTTCACAAGGGCCTTCTCCTTTCCGTAATTGATGGCTGAAACGTCCGAAGACGAGTCCAATAGGAAGAGGACATCTGCTCCTGGGAATTCATCTGGTAATTCTGGATCTAAGAAAAAAGAAAACGAAAACCCTAGTCAACGCCAGCGAAGCCACAACGACAGCAGCAAGTAGTTTATATTATAAAACACCGCAATGGAAGGTGGTCTGAGTTTGTGAAACGAAGTGCTTCGGTTTTTAAATTCCCAAGTAGTGCAGGTCGACTGCAGCTAGACGAGGTGCTCTTATGTGAGGAGCAAGCATTCTACAATGAGGGACAAAACTCTTGGGACGATTAACACGCTATGAATTAATTTCTCTTCCTTTCCCCCTCCCCCCAAAGCAATGTTGCAGTTTGTGCAGCTCTGTACACCTTAGCCTGTTCTGTCATCCCAACATTGTTTGGAGGGGGGAGGGGAGGGACATTCTTGGTATCCACGTGGTTAGAGAAGTGCATATTACGCTACATCTCATTATTTGATAAGTTAAGGATGTGGAAACAAGGTTTTCCATAACTGTCTCAAGGATTTTTGTCCTCCATTGTAGGTTCTATATCTGACAGGCAGAATTGTAAACATGCTTTGACAACATTTCACATCCTCTTGTTGCAACTGCACACTTAAAACCGTGGACTCCAACCTTTACTTGACATACTTGGTTGGCAAGAGATTTTAAGATTAGAGTTATGTATTAACTCGAAAAAGCTATAACTCTCTCACCTGATTGGTTTCCAAGAGTTTGAGCAACTTGCAATGCCCTTCCAGGAAGATTATCAAACGAGGAGATGTTAATTACAAACCTCTCGTCTTTTACGATTGGTAAAAGCTCATTTACATCCGGTCTGTCGCCAATGGTAACAACGTAAATCTTAGCCCCATGTTCTTGGAGTGGTTTAACAGCTAACTCCAAGGGTCGTCCAGAAGCCCTTCGACCCGCTGTGAGCAGTAGCACGATTTTTGGGAACAGCTCTCTGGTATTTGTAATTAACTGCGAAGCGTAGTCAAGGACCTTGTCTATACGTCTTGAGCCTACAACAAGCGCAATAAGAAGCTTGAAAATTTGAGTACAATTGGGGAACAATAAAAAGCTATAAGTAAACATAGCTATAAGCAAACAACAAACTTCTTCGAGTCTCTGCCCCCTCTCCCATTTTTCCTTAGACTGCAGTAAGGCTAATTTTCTTGTCTCTGTTTTTGATCGTCTTTTGAAATAAAGACCAAAATATAATTTGACTGGCAGTCTGTTCTTTTACTTTGTCGACTTCTTTCTTTAATTTTGTTCCATTTTGTTAGTGGTTGTTTGTTTAATAATTATTTTTAAAGTAAGTGTATATATCTTGTAGTTGCTCTCTTTTCAGAGGCGTCTAACAAACCAACTAGAGATCCAGTTTCAACGCGTTTTAAGGCATTCAGCAATTCGGGCGTGGTTATTTCGCTGCACACTAGAATATGAGCGGGTTTTTTTTTTTAAAACGTACAACCATTTTCTAGGAATCAGAAAAAGCGTGAGAGAACAACTTTGTGGTACGCTACACGTATTTCAAGAAACAAATACAATTGTCTTACCGCTTATGTACGGTGCACTCTGTACAGCATTCTTGAAAGGTGTAAGTGTGTCATAGCTGTCATAGTTAGCGACGAGTGTTGCAGTGTAACCATAGGTCAGGAGGGCAGCCCGCGTACCGCCTGGGGACAGTCTCAAGTAACTCGCTAGGGACTCCACAAAATCTTTCTCTTTTGCGTAGTCTCCACGAGATACTTCAGCGGAAGAGTCCATGATAAACAGGATATCACCTTGGAAACCACAGGGTCCTGTCGGATCTAGTGAGTCAAATGGAAGAGTCAAATGAGCTATTTTTGCGTTAATCGCATTTAGAGGAACATTAACAGCTGTGAAAGTAAATTGTAGAGAGGCCATAGACATAATTATTGAGAACGTCAACAACCACAAACAGAATATCAAATAATTAACTAATAATAAAAGCAGCAAAAATATCCATCAGCAAATACAAAGTACAACAGCGACAGAAAACGTGTAACTGTCACGCTACGCACACGTTCGAAATACCCTTCGTAATCTTAAAGCAAATGACCAGACCCCGGTTGTTCAAAAGGTGGATAACGCTATCCGCCGAATAAATCGTTATCCATTGGATGAGTGTTAACAAAACAAACCACGCTATCAACTGGATCAGGAAAATAGCGTTATCTTCCTTTTGAACAACCCGGGCTAGGAAGGTCCAAAATGAATCTAACCCAAAATTTTAGAATTGGGCGAGCATTAAAATATTCTCCTTGGATGACAAAATTTTGGTTATGAATTTGCTAAGTAAGAAATCTACAGAATGACTAAGCAGATGTAATGACGAAAGGTTTGGTAGTAGCTACTTTGCGAGGCCTCTTGTTAAACAAATAACGGTTTTCTGGACCTGATCGTTCTGTAATTGCTTTAGATATTGGCTGGGCCTGCTGTTCCAGAATTCCAAATGTAGCAACTGTAAAGATGTCCTCAGAACGATCAACCGCTGGAAGTAACTCCTCCTTATCGTGATCATTTCCAATGGCGACGGCAAACATCTTGATACACAAAGAACGAAGCGTCTTAAAGGATTCCTTCAGGAATGGCACGTCCTGGGGTTCAGACTGTTTTCCACTCGTCAGCATAACGACGATCTTCAGAACTTCGGGTCGTACCGTTCTTAACATAGTTTCTGTCCTGTCAACGGCATAACGCAGCCTTCGAGGACCCCCAATGTAGAGGGAGTCATCAACAGCTTGTTTAAATGCAGGCAAATTGTCGTAAATGTCAGAGGGACGTGGTTGTGAGGAGGTGAAACCATATGTTATTATGGCAGCTTGCGAATTTCCTTTACCAAGATTTAATGAGTTCGCCATGGATTTTACAAACTCCTTTTGGCTCCTGAATCCTACAGTTCCAACGAACGACGACGTGTCCACGAGGAACACTACGGTAGCTCGGAGGGTTTTGATTATGCCAGCACTACTGTCTAAGGAAAAGTCGTGAAATAGCAGTTAGTACCAATTTATACCCCTAACCCTCCATTTCCAGAGCCTGAGCTGAAAAAAGCATTGCGCAACACATTGACGCGAGCAGCGTGGTATGGACTCTTATCGATAACAGCAAATTAGCCACTCAGATTGTGATATTGGTTCATTGGTCGAAGAGAGTATAGAAAATGAAAATGGCATAAAACGCAAAGCGCGATTTCTCGAAACCCAAATTTCACTCCACCTTTCAAGGCTATGAAGAAAATAAAATATGGTCTACTCTACAGAGTATAAACCTGCTTGGAAACAAAATAGAATTTATGGATACTACGCGGCGTAGTTCAACTATCGGGCCAATCAAAAACTTCATCAAAAACTTACTCTCATTAATCTCAATTTTTAGTAACCCTATGCTGGTTAGCAGATCCCTTACCCGCTCAGTCCTGAAACGTAGGGCCTCGGAAATATTATGATACTCATGAAAAGTATTACGCTAGAGTGGTCATCCAAGTACTTACTCGACGTATCGACGATTATCTCTCCGACTGTGGTCCATCGAGTTCTTAAATCATCAAACAAAGCCATCCTAAGAATATGCGATGGTTCTTGTACCACAGGACGAAGTTCGGAGATGTCAGGTTTTTGACTTATCGCCACGACATAACTGTAGACTCCACCTTTCAGAAGCGGGATTGCTGCCTCACCAGGAGTCTTACTGCCAAATGCCGAGGTTTGCTTTCCGGAGGTCAACAACACGACAATCTTCGTAACCGTTGGTCTGAAGTCGGCCATGATTTGAGAGGTCTTGTCGAGAGATCGATCGATCCGTCTGTCACCGCCAACATATGGAGCTCTGTCCACTGCTGCCTCAAAGTTTGAAAAAGGTCGATTGAGGTCGAAGCCGACCACCTCAGCTGCCCTGTTGCCGTATGTTATGAGCGCTGCGCGAGAGTTTCCTGGTGAAACGTTGAGATATCTCGCGAGACGCTTGACGAATTCCTTCTCCTTTTTGTAGTCTTCAGGCGCCACGGAGGAAGAAGAATCAATTACAAAAACTATATCCGCGATGACGTTGCGTGGTTTAGGGCCTGATATAGAAGAAATAAGCTATTAATATAGATCTGGATGTTTCCCTGCTGGAAAGCGACTTAATGCATCTAAACTGACGAGTGACTACTCTGAGGATGCTGATCCCATGGTGGAGTTAATAAATGTAATGTTAGTATTCAGGGGTAAGACCAGCAACTAGAACCCTAGCTTTTATGAAAGATGTCACCCTACTGGACATGATAAATCCAATATTAGTATGTAGCTGAGAAAACCCAGAGTCCTTTCTAAAAGATGTTGCCCCACTGAAGATAACCAATGGAGTTGCTTAATTTCCTTGATGGACCAGCCTGGTTAATTGTTAATTATTTTTTTTTGTGAAACAGAATTAAGATCGAGTGTAAGATGCATTCAAACTGAATTCTGTTTTTTTAACCTGGGACCCAACTTTCCAATTAAATTTCGGGCAAATAAGACATTTAAATTTTGCCACGTGTTCAGGGAAATAACCAAAGAGACTAATCATTAGATTAAGGTAAACGTTTTCCATTATGATCGATGATATTTTCCATCACGGTTTCTGAAAACTATCTACTTAATGAAAACATAGCTGGGCTTATATATCCACAAACTAACCTTCTTTCAGGCTCTTTTCGATTCCCTTTGACAACGGAGCAGCATAGGGTTGTATTCTGTTAAATGGAGGAACTCTGAACGTATCTGCAGGTTTTTCTACTATTTTATTGAATTCATTCTCATCTGGTTCTCGACCAACCATGACAACAAACGATCTCCCACCACGAGCCTGGATTAAGCTGGTAGCATAGTCTGGAGACTGGGGCCCTGACTGTTGGTTTCCCGCCGTTAACAGCACCAGAAGTTTAGGAACAGACCGTCTAGCGAAGGTCAACAGTTGTGCCGCTTTTTGTAAAGCTAGGTCTATTCTTCTGGCACCTCTTATGGATCGTGCTCGGTCAACCGAGTCATCAAATCGCGTGTTTCCAAAAGTGTCAACTGTGTAAGCCGTGTAGCCGTAGGTAATAAGAGCGGCGCGTGACTCGCCGGGATACACGTTTAAGTGCTTGGCCATTTCCTTGACAAAGGTTTTCTCTTGTCGATAAGCTTCTTGTGAAACAGCTTGGGAAGAATCCATCAGAAAAATGATATCTGCCATCACGTCCGTTGTAGGGCGCGGTTTTAGCGTTGTCGTTGCGGTGGGCGGCTGTGTAGATGTGGGGAATGACTCATCTGTTTTGGGCAGAAGGGAAAATTGAAAATGGCTTAGTTCTTTAAATGCTATAAGCAGAACGATATCTATTATTTTTCTTATGTTAAAGCCGATCATGAGAGGCAATGTTTAGTGGAATTAGAAGTATTGTAGATCTTTGTGGAAACCATTCATTTGTTTACACGTCAGTACAGTACAGAGAATTTGTTGATACATCAAGTCAAGATTCCCCTTTTTACGATTTCCTTTATTCTCTCTACTTCTCTCTACTTGAGAATGTGTAAAGAGAAATAAGATGTCAGACTTAAAGGACAACTGTTCTGCAGATCTACATGTGTACTTGGTCCTTGTTACTTACTGCACAGAAAGTAAGATAGAATGAAGGGAAGTTATCATGACTTGTTTTCTAATCAATCGCTGTAAAACGAAAACAAATCATTTTCTCACTTGACAATCACGAAAGGGCGTCTTGTTTTCTTGTTCATTGAAGGCTAAATCATAGCTTTTAATGATTACACGGGAAACGAAAAGGGTGGATGTGGGACAATTTGTTGCAAATTGTCTGGTATGCATTTTGGATTATAAAGTAATTCAAATGACAAAAGTTAACGTGATAAATGATATAGATTTTTTTTAAAAAAACAAATTTACAAGGCGTTGTTGCTTAACTAATAGTACATTCTGAACACTTGTTCAATACTCTCTATTCAAATTGTAGTTATTCTTTTAAATGAAATTAAAATAGAAATACCAGGCTTAGAGGCACCGTCAGCGTGCTTGTCTGATATACTTTTAGCTATGTATCACATTTCAGAAAACCGCACCCTGTGAGAAAAAGCTAAAAGCCATACTTCTATAACTCGACCGAAATCTGTTGAGGTACGATGACGTGGCAAGAAAGTATAATTTATTCATTTATGTTTAATTTACTCTTTATTTTGAAAACAAAATGTACGAGCCATTTCGTTAAGCGAGCGATTTTCGATTTGTTTCTCCCTGTATTTGAAAACCCAGTACATGAGAAAACGTGTTTCGGAGTAATCGATAAGGAACTGACAGAGAGTGTTTAATAACGATTATTCTGCCTGTCTGTCTGTCTGTCTGTCTGTCTGTCTGTGTGTGTGTGTGTGTGTGTGTGTCTATCTCACCCAGTGCCGGTGTGTGTCTAGCGTAGACAATTTTACGTAGCTTACCTTGTTGAAGGCTTACATGTCTCCCAACTGCATGGATTTTAGACTGCAAAGCAATAAACGAAGGAACCTGTATAATATCGCTAGAACTGTTTACCAGTCCCTCAACTTGACGGTAGACAACTGAAGGGCCGATGGCAACGACATAGATTCGCGCACCTAACTTTTCAAGCTGTTCTCTAGGTCCTTTCAGCTGGTCACCGTCGGTTGCTCGAGGACCTGACGTGAATAATATAACTGTTTTCGGTGCAAGCGGTTGATGATATCTGAACATGCGAATAGCCATTTCCAATGCCTTGTCCATCCTTCTCGGTCCTCTAATTTGGCTGGTTCTCATTGTTGCTCTAAGGAACTTATCAAAATCCGTGGTGTCTTTGAATTGTACGCTTGGACGGCTGTATTTGCCATATGTTATCACGCTTGCACGAACTCCATTCTCTGATACCTTGAAGGCCTTTGCTAAGGATATCACGAACTCTCTCTGCCTCTTGAAGTCGTTCGTTTCTACTTCCTCAGAAGAGTCCAGAAGAAAAATTACACCGGTATCTTTACTTAATGGAGTCGAGAAGTCTGTCAATTAAAAAAAAGAGATACCCTTTAGACAAAAAATAAAAAAAAACCGATTACTTGCCCCAAATCCGTCATGCACCAGTTCCTGTTTGCGTTGTTTGTAGCAGTCACGTGACGGAATTGTCTCCGTAGTTTGTCGTCACAAGTTATCCATCAACAACAATACAATTCTAGAATACTAGTCAGTATGGAACGTGAATAGTGCTTTTCGCGCACGCGGATTGCCTAGCAGCCGAAGATAAGCAAAATGGTTTCTCTTTTCAAATAAAGTTATAAGGTTCGCGGCTCGTTAAATACCCACCACTATTCACCTCCACTTCGGTGTCAATTATTAAATACTGGTATATTGTGAAAATACGCTTAGCTATGCAATTCGGTGTGTTTACAAGGACATGGCCAGAGACGGAAGCTGCAATAACGTGGCAGCTAGGTTACAAGTATTCAAGTTTGAGAAAATAAAATCATAAATGGGAAATGATCAATCCAATCAGATAAAATATACATCTGCTACCCAGGCTAATTTGGTGGAGATCATGCTTTTAACACGAATACCTCATTGATTGATGACACCTCGTTGTATCCCTGATATAAAAGCTGGGACTACAACCCATGATATGAGATTTACGACTGGCTGGTCAGAAGAAAAAACTGCCGTGGCAACTTTACCTGAATTCACTCTAATATAACTAGCTGCAGATGAAAGGTATGGCTGTAATGCTTCACGAGACTTGTCTTCGATGATGTTACTGCTTCCAACAATCTGATTCAGCTTTGAATAATCGACACGATCTCCTATAGCTATCACAAACACACTGACCCCTTGATCACGAAGATTCTGGACAGGAAGCCTTAGGTCAGTCCCAGGATCTATCAGTTGACCCCCATGGGTAAAGATGAGCAAAATCTTAGGAACAAGCGGTCGCGCTTTAGTAAATGCCTGGTAGGCCAACTTTAAAGCTCGATCAATTCTCTTGTTGCCGCCAATGTAAGGAAGCGAGTTGATGGATCGATTGATGGCCTCGTTGGTCGTTCGACTACCAAGTGGCACAGCCAGCTCTGCGGTCTTTCCGTACGGGATTATCCCAGCTCGGACGTAGCGAGGGGATATTTCGAACTGTCCAACGATTTTTCGCAAGAAACTCAGTTCCTGTCCATAATTTTCTTTGGATACCGCTGACGAAGAATCAAGCAGGAACAATATGTCGGCTGTAATTTGCAATGGCGGGATTGGATCTGCCGCAAGAAAAAAACAAAATAAAAAGAGAAATGAGAATAAAGCGTCAAGAGAAACATATTTCTAAGGCGATGTTTATCTATGTAAGGCCCTAGCTGTTTTTTTCACCTTTAATTACAAAGTAAAGAATTCAGCTTGAGATGAAAATAACCTTTTCAAATCTTAGCTTCAAAGAGTCTGGACACGAACAGTGTATATTGAAAACAGGGCCATCTTTTCAAGTTTTTATTTCTAATACAGTCTAGTTTGTAAAATTCAATTATAATAATTCTAAAGTGAATCAGTTATTGCCCCGTTTGTGAATAGAAAAAGGGACGAATACAACCAAACCAACTCAAACTAACTCACCGTACTTGTCGAGTTGATTGACAATGCGATATGTCTGTTGCAAAAGCTTCTCAAAGGAAGCAACATTAAATTATCATAATTCTAAAGTAAATCAGTTGTTACAGCGAGTAGAGAAAGAACGAATAAAACCAAAGCAACTCAAACTTCAGTTTCAACTCACCATATTTGTCGATTTGGTTAACAATTCGATATGTCTGTTGCAAGAGCTTCTCAAAAGAGTCCACAAAGAACACGTCCTGTCGTCTCCTGGTAAGGAGATACAACTCATCGATGTCAATATAAGCACCAATTCCGATGACGTAAACTTGCACTCCCAAGTCGTGTAGTGGTCGGACAGCTACGTCAAGCGGCTTTGCGTCAAAGTCTTGTGTCTGTTTTCCGTCGGTGAGGACGAAAGCGATTCTCGGTACAGACGGACGAGAATTGGAAAAAATCTCCATTGCTAGCGCCAGTGCTTTGTCGATGCGTGTTCTGTTGCCTAAATATTCCAGGCTATCTATGGCAGTGTTGATGCTTTGTTTATCGTTGTAAGTGTCAAAGTCGAAAATGAGCTTCGGGTCGTCGCTGTATATGATCGTGCTTACTCGTGCCGCCGTCGGAGAGATTTCAAACACATTCGTGAGATCTTTGACGAATTCCTTTTCTCGTTTGTAATCCTCGGGTCCAATGCTTCCCGATGAGTCCATTATAAAGACCACATCAGCTTTGCTTCTGACAGATATACCGTCGGCTTAAAAGAAAGAAAGCAAAACCACACATAAGAAATCAGTCAAATCAGTTCACACTCAGTCTGAATAAGCATAGAAGCAAATAGGAAAGCACCAAAATAAAACGAAAACTATAGTTTGCGTGGCAAGCACTTCTGTACAAAGGGCTATCTAGTCATTCTTGCCATGCGCAAATTGGAGCGAGAGGCTTTCTTCAATCGCCCCACCATCCCTGGCCGGCTTCGTCGTTTGTTTTTTGCCCTCGTTCCAGTTCGCGCGCGGCTAGAATGCGGAGAAAGACACTTGCTATACAAGTACCGAAGACAAACAAATGAGGTTTATTTCCGATAAAATTGTGAAAGAGAATGCCAACGTTTAATTAGTTAATCCTTGTCAAGGCTCCATCAAAGAAGCTTAATGCACTTGTTAATACAAAATTAACTCATTCAGACTTGATTAATGAAAGTGAACAGATTTACCTCTTTCAAGGCATGCATAGTTGCAACCATTAAGACAACACTTTTTCGTGCCAGGGCAGTCAGTGTCGCAAGTGCAGTCATCCCAAACCAGTGAGGGACAATCAGTTCGTTCCGGGACTGGCGGACATACTCCAAACCTTATCCGATTTGTAACTATCAACAAAAACACAAGAAGCGAAACATCATCAACATCATCAAAAGTGACAGAAAGAAAAGAGAAACAATCATTCCCGTCTCCAAAGACCGTCATTCTTTTAGTCAGCACCGAAAAAAAGGTTCTCGGTTGCTAGGGACGAGAATGTAGTAACGCCCAACAGCAGCTGGTTTGATTTCCGCGGCAGTCTCTCGAGTCCTGTCTACGTTCTTTTCCGTGGCTTCGGGGAAGGAGCGCGGGCTCGCTTCCCGAACAGCGGATAGTAATAAGACCTAGCAACAATAGCTGAAAGAAAAATATCTTCACCAACAAAACAAAAACAGACAACAACGACATAAACAACATCGACCATCATAATTATCACATATCTTTCTCCCGCGCAGCTCCGGTGCTATTGTTGTTATTGTTGGATCATTGAATAATGCAATTCGACAGTTTCCATTGGCTCTATACTATGCTCTACAAATATGGTAACCGAACGTGTGATTTCTTTATTTTAGTTTGCTATATTTTGGGAGCGTTTTTAATAAAACATTTATTGCACTCACACTTGCTGTATAAGAGATGATGACGATGATGATTGTAGCTTACTCATATCTAACGCGCCTCATTGTAGTGACTGTCCACCATCCAACGGGCGCTCGTGGAATTGCAGTCTGCCCGTATAACGGCTGTAAAGGAGACTAATCATTTCACCCCGATTGAATTTTTATCCTTAGTTCTAAAAATGTTTAAGGCGCTTAAATTAAGTCTAACCGAACGCTTTGAATCGATTGGTCTAAGCGCATCACGTGACTAAATATTGATGTTCCCTTATTTTAAAAATATCCTTCAAGAGGGGAAAAATATTTGAGGGATAATTAACACAATGCATTGCATTTGGCGCGAAAATATGCTCGGATATTGTTCACTCCGCAAAACTCGGAGTTTTCGGAAGAGATATTGACCGCGGACAAATCTCAGAGAATATTTTTGCGCCAAATTGAGGCTATTGTTCTAATGCACTTTGTACTGGAATTAACTCCGACATCATTTAAATATTTCAAGCTGTACTGTGACTCATTAGTGACTGAGAAGTATTAATAAATGAACCATGTTTGTTTAGTGTTCCTCAAGAAACCTCTGGCGATGGAGGACCTCATGTCACGTAATATTACGTGACGGCATCTATATTAATTCCAACTTCCAACTTATTTTCAAAAATAAGAAAGAATGACAGCCAATTAATCTTTAAAGATTAAGACTTAAATCCCTCATGAACGTTTACCACCAATTCAAGGAATTTCTAGCACGAAGTTGAAGTTTAACTGGAGAAAAAAGGTTGGAGAAAGCAGCACCGATGATAACTTTTGAATCATTTATTACAAAACATTAGCCTCCTCACAAGAACGTTTTAAATGGCTTTTACTTTTGTTTTATGGTTAATGGTTCATCACGCAATCTTTTGTTACGAAAGATTGCGTTATGAGATAAAGAACGTCTGCGAACATCAAATAGGGACGAATGCGTCAATTACGTTTTGAAAGTGATATATACTGCCCTGGGGTGTCTGTAGTGTTTTTGATTCTACATGCTGTATGGTACATCAAGCAAAAAAGTGTACTTAAAAAAAAACAACACGCATCGGAGATCTTGTCTAAGAAGAGCACATTACAGTTTTTTGCATTCTGTCATGTCTGTTAAACAAAGATTACGTTGTGGTTCAAACTATTCGTCAGACTGTCTACTAAATTAAAGTCCGAAGATGTTGGAAACGTGGCAGATACACGAGGAGCACCCGTGAGATTTTCTTTCTTTTCTTCACTGAGGTTAGCGATCATTTCTCTCGCCCCTCGTTAAACTTTCGATTGAGATCGGAAAACACATGAAAGAAAATCTCTGTGATCGGAGTACAGCTGAGGCCGTCATATATACGCATATGTACTCGTGATCAAAGTAAAAGACGAATCTTCTGTTGTTATTGACGGCCACATGCAACTGTAGGACGTTTTAAAACGTTGATTTAATTTTATGTCGCGTCAACTTCTACAATGGCAGAATCCAAGATTTACAGACAATTTGTCATGTGTTGTTTATCATGAACTACTCCGTAATGAAATACCTCAGTGAAGGGTCACCTACCTTGCGCTTCGGCGATCCGAAGTGTGATAAAAATCGATAGCACTGCCTTGACCAGAGCAGATGGTGTCTTCATCGCTTCGGTAGTCGCTTTCCTTCAGAAATTCATCCACAACTCCAGAAATCCAATTTTCGCCGAGTTACAGCTAATATTTAGGATTCGTGTGTTCCTTACAGCAGATTTGTGACAGTTCCCCTCAAACGGCTTAGTAGCGGAGAAACCTTTGGGAGAAATTCCTCACGTGTCCACGCCAAATTCGACCGCTGCTAATCTCACCGCTGAGGGTTCGCCAGATCCGTGCAGAGGAATGGGATCAAACAAAAAAGAGGATTGGAGACTCCCGATCCTCCAGAGTAAGACGCGATAAGCAAGAAACAATGTTGTTTCACCTTTTCACCTTAATTAACGAAAGATCATATCTCGTCTGTTCGAGAAGCCTGTTGATCTCATTTTACAGAACGGATTGCGATGTTGGGGGCAGGAAGGAAGCAGGGGGCTGGATAAAAACGGCTTTGGCTGTCACATAAGTTCTGAAAACTAAGGCTTTGTTTCCAAAACGACCTGGACGCAATTAAACAGCTTTAGTTCAAAGTCATGTATGAACTGTGAACCAATTATCAGGAGAAATTCTCGGGAAATGTTAAATTCGCACCCCCTGCTGTAGAGCTATATGGTGTCAATATCAATGTTTATATGATAAGAATGTGGTTATTACGTCTTCAAGTGTGAAAATTAGACCACCTTATCAACTTTATAGATCGTTTTGATGATAGTACAGTTCGGTAAGAATCATCACTAGATTACATGTGCGTGCTTTTTTTTTTTACTAGGAATAGTTACCACTACAGGTGCCCCCGCTGTTAATCAGTTTTTTTGATCGTATCCGTTACTACAATCAATGCTTTCGCTTGATATTTTGGTTCTTCTGTAATTGATTGAAAATGATTTTTGGGGTGGACTTTTACGAACAAACACTAAATGACCCTCAAGGGCGGCGCGTGTATTCTAAATTACTCTGGTGCTGTACTGACAAATTGTCCCATGCATTTTGGCCTTCTCTTCCGGCAAGGTTAGCCTGCGAACGCAGACCCCTTTCCGGCTGCTGGAGAACTCTTTTCAACGGTCCTCTTCTTCCTGTCAAGTCTCAGTTACAATTTTCAGTTTGTTTCTCTTCTTCCTGTCGAGTCTGTTTTCCCGGTTATGAATGTACTAGAACCATGTCGGTGTTTGAACCTTGCCGATGTTTTTCCAGTCTCGCTAGACAAATAAAACAAAAGTTAATAAACACAAGTTACCTCTCAGTCTATATCCACCAGGATATCAATGAACACAATTTTGCCTCTTAGAGAGCACTATTTATTCCAGTTAATCATATGTTCCGGCCATTTTTGCTCTTACGGATAAAAAAGAAAAACGAGATAACAAGGAGCTTTATGAAAATAGAAGGCTGAAAACAAACAAGGCATCCAAATCAAGGAATAGCCAAGAACATATAAACAAACACTCAAACTGCGAGCAATAATCAATGAATGGATGGTCAAAGACGCCTTCCACGAACTACAGCGACGTTCCAATATTTTCTGTTCTATGACCTTTTCTTCTTCTTGGCATCACTTGGATACTGTAGGGACTCGGGAGTACTAGTAATACTCTTTGATAGTAAGACCAATGAGCAATATTTGATAATGTACTTGGCAGCAGCTGGACGTTATACACAGAGTAAGAAATGCATGACTATTATTTGAGTTATTTTTTGAAAACGGTAAGCTGGCAATATTGTCTTCGTGCGATTCTCCTACGAGAATTTGTTTAACGAGCTGAAAATTTGCCAACTTGATAATAATCCGGAAAACTAAAAATAAAACGGAAGAGGATTGCTCTTAAAGCCATAATATTAATTTCTTAAGTGGATTAAAATAATAAAGCATCCTTTGTTAACTAAGTCTAAGCAGCGGTTCTTCTTTTGGACAACTTGATGCGCGTGTTTAAATGAATCGTCAGAAAGAGCGTTAAGTGTGGGATGTTGGTAAATGGCTCAAGGCAGAAAATAAAGCAGCTTTTAGTGTGCAATTCTTGACAGATTCGTAGGCCTGTTTTAAAGACTTTGACAGTTGTTAACGGGTTCGTGGGGTGCTTGTCAGCAATTTTGAAAAGAACCCCCAAGAACTTTTTTTTATCTACCCTTACGAGGAACCATTTCTTAAGCGATACATGCATAAACCGACAATGACGTTTTGTGGTTCAGCACCCTTAAAGGTTTCGCAAGTCCTGCTGAAAGATCTTGTGAGGCTGAACACACCAGAGGAACCGCTCATGCTTTGTTAACCCCAAAAGGCACAACGGGCGCGTCTGTACTTTTTATGTGGGAGCCCCTCTCCCCGGGTTGTTGACATCCCGTGGCCAGCCTATTGCAGATCCTGGATTAGATCTTTAACATTTATCTTGTTAATTAAACGTTTGAGAAAGTGTAATTTCAACAGAATTGGCTAGCAGGAGAAAAAAGGCGGCTATTCCAACAAAACGTCTGTGGAAGAGTGAAAAAGAGGGGAACATGCTGATTAGAAAGGCCAAGGTTCAAGGACCTCTTTGTTATGAATTAATGAACAGAAGCAGAAGTTTCTAACTTCAAGTACTGATTTGATATGTTATAATTAAAGCAATCACATAGGCCTGTCAGGAAATAAATTCACTAGCTATATTATTTCAGAGTCATGTTCATTGAATAGAAATTCTAGCGCATTAGGTGATGAACATCAGTGTCGATTAATTAATCACGTCACGTTGAATGTAAGAAGGCGCAAGCCGGATTTGCGGTAAAAGCTTACTTGCGGGGAGCGATTTTCGTGCGTTCTCAACGTCTGGATTAGCGCGCGTAGCTGGCGGGATTTCGCGCGCGAGTGCTTTTGATTTGGTGGGGAAACCGTGAACGCGAGCGGCGAAGCCGCGAAGGGAATCCAGCTACGTAGGCAGGCTGCGTCTGAAGGTTATCTTTTACCACGAAAAGACGCGAATTTTCTAGATCTTACTAGTTCATGTTGTAGATAGAGCAGGGGAGATTACTCTCTTAGCGTATCCCATTCATGGTATAATTCCGTCATATTTAGGCTTCGCAACTCGCGAGAGACGAGGAATGACTCGAGAGGAATCTGAAGTCACTAAAGAGCGAGAAAACTCGAGAGAGAGCTGTGCTCGCTACACGCGAGGAACTAGGCGACTTCAGTAACCTAAGTTGCGTAACTTACGTACGTGTATTATTGAACATTTTATGAATAAGCCGCAATGATAACCTTATATTAAATGGTCACAAAACCTGTTTTTCGCTTGTCTAAATGTAGACCTAATCGTGCTATGACAGTTTGCAACTACACTGGCGTAAAATGTGTACAAACGATGACTTTCCAGTTTTTGATCATGACATTATGCTGGGATCGGGACTTTTGTGTGTTGTTTTGCACCTCAAGTTTTCGCCTGGCCATTTTCTATATTAACTGTCAAGACGTCAGGCCTAAATTTTACCGACCTCGTGAGTTAATAAATATATCATCTCTGATGGGGGGGGGGGAGGGGTACTCCCTCCCCATGGCCCATACGATGAGGCGCCGCCCTTAAGGGGTACTTTCCAGGATTCAGGTATATGAAAGCTAAGAGTAGGGATCTCACAATCTCAAGTGCAATGCGGATAGAAAGGGCCTGACCGCAAGATTGTACACATTTAAGAGTTATTTGAGATTTTACTTCGAGCTTAACTGAATGTTTCTTGAAACTATGATTTATAACCAGTATTTGTTTGGTAGCGGAGTCAAGTGATACAGTGGAATGAGTTGCACTGAGATATAATGCGACCATTATATCGATAGCACCTGTAAGTTAACGGCCTTTTTTGTTTTATACAGTCTACTTTGTTTTGTGGATAATTAGTACCACACACAAACAGAACTTTTAATTTCGTGTGCTACTTGTCCGCTTTGTCTGTAACAACTCCGAATTACATGTAACATACAAACGTTTTTTTTTTTATCCGAATGTAACGGCTGGGTGGAAATAGAGATCCCCTAGATAGATATACGGGGTGGGTGCTTCTTCTGTCACAATGGCGGTATATATTTATAAGGGTAAGGGGTTGAACCTTGATATCGAGCCTTTGTAGATTTATCCCCCCGGATACCATCCTACTACTAGTTTCTTCGAGGTTGAGTGAAAGTTTAATTTGGAATTTGGAATTGTAGCAAATGACACTTGTATATTTATTATTTATTAATTGAGCTTTATCTCTACTGAGACAGCTCAGAAGCTTACTATTGTAACTACTAATAAATCAAAACTTAAACTAAAAGATAGCCATCTCCAGACACAGAAGAGGAAACTTCCACTATTAAACTTAACACTGACAGCTAAATGATTTTATATCAGCATAAGAATCCTTGGAATGTTTCTCCTAACGTTACGATCAATGTCTGAAAGTCTTTTTTATGACCCGAGAATATATTAGTGAAGTGTCTAACAGAATTATTTATGGTTTCTCATGGAGGGTCGGAACCGAGTTGAGGCCTATGCCGCTCGCTAACTAAGATGTATAATAAAACTGATAGACATTTTTTAATAAAAAAAATAACAAACTGTTCTAACTATGACTAACCCGCGGCACAAATTTCAAAGCTTTTTTAAAGTTAACTGAACGACTAATGACAAGCTCGTCGGCTACTTTAGAAACGAGCAGGAACCTGGAGCTGATAATCATAGCAAGTGAAAGAACAGCTAGGCAATAGCAAGAAGCTGATTAGACTAAATAACAATTCTATCTTAACTCTGTCCGAGGGTGAAGAAAAAAAAAGCTACGTATACAGTTATTTTATTAGAGTTCATCCTCAAATGGAAAACGTGACTGACCAGTCTGTCTAGCTCATCAAACTCCTAGGCTCCATTAATTTCTCGATTTCTTAAGCTGCTTGCTACTATGCGAGATAAGTATTTATAAGTTAATAGCTAACTATTTCAGTCCTAAAAGCTTTCAGTGGCAAACAACTTAGCAAAGGAACGCTTGCATTTTTGTTAATTATTTTTATTCTACATCATAGAGGTACACGTTTTCAAAAATCCCTCCTTGTGTCTCACGATCGATTTCTTTGGAAGCGTCCACCTGAAGGGAAAAACATATAGAGAATTTTGGTATCGATCTTCTAAAATTAAGACGAAAGCGAATTACATGGTAGCGAAGTTTTTGATAACTACTTATTTTTATCTACTAACTGATCTTTGTCTACACCTATCCTCCCCATACCCATTATAGTGTCGCTTTACTTTCTATCTAGCTTGACGTAATATGTCAAACACGAGAGACAATGTTTCATCAGGATATCCTAACACCGAGTAGAAAGTAAAAATACGACGCGCGGCGTAACAGAGAACAGAGAAGAGAAGCCGTCAAAATCCATGCTAATTAAGACCGGGTATCCAAACCTCCTTCACGGTTGTCATTTTCTTTGTTTTAACTCAATAAATTATTAATGACTTTGAGAAATAATATGCATATGTCGACATTGGTCTGGCGAGGGGGATTCGAAAATGGAATATCAAATTAACCATTCAAAAGTATTTATCTATGGGTGTTTTAACCTTCCTAAGTGTAGCATATTTGTTACTTACGTGTGGGGAAACAGAACGCTTCAGTAAGCCTCTGGTCGTCTAATAACCGAGCTAAGTCCTCAAATGACGCAACAAGGAAGAGATCATCTACTGGGTCCTGCACTATGGACCTCAACTCGTCTTTATCGACATCACCACCGATGCCAACAACAATGACCTGTGAAAGTACGTTTTTTAGCTCAAAGCCTGGGACTATTGGTTTCGTGCAATGTAATATATAGAGACACATCAAGTTTGCTCAACGAGGATAACACAATATAGCCTTACGACTGAAAAACATCTGGTCATCGTACTCCAAGTCGACTTGTCGACCTCGTCATGGGGTTTCGTGCATGGAGGAAACATGTATCGCATCACTTACGAGAACGTTTGTGAGAGGGGGTGGGTGGGGCGAAAATACACCACAGTGGTTTAGATGCTTTCCTGGAAACACAAGCTTATGAATGATGAAGATAAGGCAGGTCCAAACATTTTAGCCTTATTCACCGTCATCTTCATCATTCTCTTCAAATCCATTGACGATAATAAACAATTATTGGACGAGGTTTTGTGATATCCAGAATATTCAAGGCCGAGGTAGGGGTTATCAGCCAAAGCCGAAGGCTGAGGCTGAAAACCCCTGCCGAGACCTTGATTATTCTAAATATCACAAAAACCGAATCTAATTGTTTTATTATACATTAACGAAACAATAATTTGAAAGTCATGTTTTTGCTTCTTCACTGACGGCAAGTAGAACAAAGTGCGCAAACTTGACATGATTACCCTTAGAAATCATGCACCGCGGTCATACACGACATTACCCGTGACTTTGAGTAACCTTGACATGGTTATAATCTACAGTTATGACGTCATAGGCGCTGATTTCGAAAATTCACCGTACGCTTTTGGCCAATCAGAAAAAAGATAGTGAGTTCAATGTATAATAATCGAGGATAAAGCACTCCTGTTTGTTTTGTGTGTTCCAAAAAACAAACAAGAACACGCTAAAATATCATTTTGTACATAATTACCTTAATACTCTGATCACGTAACGGTCGCACGGCATCCACCAACTTAATCGACCCAGGATCGTTTGATTGACGGCCATCAGTTATCAACAACAAAACCTGAGGTGCAAGGGTTTGACGTCCTTCGGGAAACAAGCTGTTGGCAGCCGTTTCTAGCGCGCTGTCTATGCGAGTGCGACCGCGAAAATATGGCACACCATCCACAGCGGAAGTAAAGGAAAAAAGGTCAGTGCTTCTAAGCGTACCAAATCTGATGGACATGATGGGTACATCGCTGAAAACAATAAGACCTAACTGGACGTTTTGAGGCCCAACCGTGAGTTTACTGGCTAATCCTTTAATGAAATTTCTCTGTTTTTGGTAGTTGGCATCTCGTATCGAGCCAGAGGAATCCATTGCGATGCCCAAGTCAAAGGCTTCGGCGCATGTAGGACCAGTTGGAGGGGTTGTTGTAGCCTGTGGTCCTGTGGAAATATACAATAGTGGTATTTTAACTTCGCGCATAATTACCTAACAGAAAAGATAGTCATGAAAAGAAAGTTGCAGTTTTTTTTTCAGATACACTTTAGCAATGTCCTCGAGTGCTATGTGTTCGTCACACACCAGCATTTCCATACATTCTTTTGTTTTTTTTTTGCCACGTTAGCGACCATCACTCACAAAGGGTTTGCCATTGTGGGAGAAACAGGCCCAAAAGCGAGATATCTCGCTTAGTTGCTCAAGTGCAATCAGACTTGAGATTTAAAAACGAGCTATTAGCGGCATCTGGGGACAGCAGTAGTACTCAACTCACGGCGGGATTAGTACGCCTGTCCTTTCCCCTAGTCAGTAGTGTACTAAGTAAGGTTTTTTTTTTTCGTTCCAACTATCGCCCTGGGGTGTTCCTGAGCTCACACTGTTGCAAGGACTACGCAGCAAGTTCAGCGATGGTAGAAAGATGGCAAGAGGAAGGAAAGGCTAAAAGCAGGCCATTTCTTGTTCTAATAGGGAGATAATGAACGTGGCTCTAACTGGGCAATACGAATGAATAACGCCTGGGGTATATACATTTCTAAGATGAGAGTTTTTTTTTATACTCGTGCTGCCCTAGTAACCAGATGTAGCCATAACAACTACAACAATAATAACAACAGTAATAATTACTGGTTATTCCACCCACGGAAGGCAGACATGTAAGCCTACAGCCGTCAAAACAGCAAAGGAAACCGGAGGAACACTGTTCGTCAGACAGGCAAGTGTGGTTGTAGGTAAAACAGGAGCCACCAGGAGAATCGGATATCTCTGGACACTGACCAATGGGACTAACCGTCGTTGATATTCCTGTAGTAAAAACACATTAGCTACTTATTAAATGATATATTTGTATTGTGATAACCGTTAATTCCTTCTCTTTTGCTGGGAATGGTCGGTTACAAAGGAAACAGTACATTTATCTTTATTTTTTGTATCTAACTTCAATCTGCAGGTTGTTTGGTTAATCTTTACTATGACCACAACACCTTCCATTCTGCGCACACTATGTACATATAGCTAAATCATATCGGGGGGAGGGGGATCTTCAGACCTAGGTCTTTACTCTTGTTTCTGTAGCACCAACCACGAGGGGTGTGTGCATTGTACCTTGATAACAAGAGTACATCGTGCCATGGGACCTTCTGTCAAGGCGATGGATGCCATAGAAAGAGCAAGTTCCAAGTACAAATTCATATAGTGCCAAATTGTTTCCAGTGAGTTTAATTCAAGATAGAGTCGCAATGTTTGACAAAAATTAGTGCCGGTTGAGGTCAGCGAGGATACTTTTCCGCCCCGCTCCCCTCTCTGACCCACTATGAATAGGGTTAAGAGAGGATTTCAGAACTCGGGCACTGATACTTGTGTGCAAAGCAAAACAAACTTAATACGTATATTCTGCGCTAAAATGGTAAGTTTAACCTAAGGCTACGGCGCCAAAAGGACAATCTTTTAAAGTAGTCTTGGCATAAAAACCTGCTTCCACTACAAAATAACTCGCACAATGCACAAAAGGCAGATAAACGGAAACAGCTGTCAATTAGTCAGTTAATCCAGTAACAGCAGGAACAACGACGAAAAGCCAACAAAAATAACAGGACCAGGACCCTGATGATGGCAAACACCCGAAAACGCTTGGTTTGAACTTTTTTAATTTTACAATTTTTAACTTTTTAAACGTTTTTAGCCTTGTGTATGAGATTTATAGGTACATTTTATAGAGCGAACATTATGGACATAACAGGACCAAAAGCAACAAAAAAGCATCTACAACACAAACAACAACAGTAGTAAAAGCAACAACAAAAATAACAAAAAAAACAGCAAAAACACTAAACATACACTTCATTATTATCTGTCTTTGTAAAGTCGTGGAACGCATAAGACCCAACATTAAATAAACTTACTTGGATTGACACATGCAGAAAGAGCCACATCACGGGTAGCCTTTCTCAGATTCTCGAATGACTGGACAGTAAAAACATATGAAGAATCCTTCGCAATCAAACGAAGTTCATACGGGGATATCTTAGGTCCGACTCCAACCACCAAAACACGTGCGCTCTGACGGTGAATAGGGTCAGCGGCGACATCAAGATCAACTGCATCTGGATCACGTGTTTGGCGCCCATCAGTCATGACGATAACCACTTTCGGGAACCCTGGTCTGTGATAAAAAAATCAAAAATTGTCATATAGAAACAAGAGAATGCAGAGGAATGTTCCTGAAAGAATGTCCGTTTTTTTTTTTTTAAACCGTGTCCATGTCTAAGCAATTCCTGCTTGCTCGAGTTTTGGAATGACTCTTCACGAAGTAGCTGTGCTTTGTTTACACAGACTAATGAAATTTAGGTGTAAAACCTCACCTAGCCTGCTGTATTACTCGAGAGGCCATAGTAAGCGCCTTGTCAATTCTTGTTCGTTTCTGAAGGTACGGCAACTCGTCGACTGCCAACAAGAAGTTATCCAAGTTATTATACTGGTCAAACGCAATCTTCAACTGCGTATCGTCACTGTAGATGATTACAGCTGCTCGACTTCCCGTTCCAACATTAAAAATAGTGGCAAGTCTCTTAACAAAGTTTTTCTCTTGTTCATACTGTGGTGCGTCGATACTCCGTGAGGAGTCCATCACGAATACAATATCCAAAAGTTTGTCACACTTCGGATCGGGTTCGGTTGGAGTCGTTGTACTGACGAACGAAGTTGTTATTGAAGACCGCGTCGTTGGTATTGGTGGAGCTGTTGTCGTGGCTGCTTCTGTCAGTGTTGTGCTTGTCGTAATTGCTTCTCTTGGTGTTGTGCCAATGGGACCTGGTGGTTCTTTTAAGCAGATTTATGAAACAATCTCACTATGAATTCTAATTTACACTAATAAAGTCTACCTTTAAGAGATAGATTACTGAAGGGGAAGGATTTCAGTAGGCTGCTGGGAGATTGTTTTAGTTTAACTTCGTTTATTTGTCGATGGACTTGGTCAAAAGAGCTAACGGGGTTATCCTAATTAGGACTTAATGTGAATTGCATAGAATTTCTTCTGTATTGTGTCATTTAATAGCTAACAAAAAAAAATCAAAGGGAATCTAAGGTGCTGATAAATCCAAGACGCTTTGTTTGAGGTAAAGAACAAGAGACACTGAAATTCGTTTTTGGTATTGACCGTTGATGCTACCGATTTCTTTAAAATCCTTTCAGTGGGGTTTTTCGAATTTCTACGGGGGGGGGGGGGGGGGGTAGAAACAGCTTTCTATTTTTTTTTTTATTTTTTTTTTATCCTCAGTTGTTTTTTTTTT
>OMLO01000032.1_pt1 | contig 48837 bp, 37 predicted proteins | sample 1674811 | NCBI WGS metagenome assembly OMLO01 (sample SAMN06265003, study PRJEB25207) | coral metagenome | isolation source: Coral host | place: Mexico:La Bocana,Puerto Morelos, Mexico | collected 2008-11-13
TTTTTTTTTTGCAACCCCCCCCCCCCCCCCCCCCCCCGTATTTGTCCTATGGCAAGCACCGTCAAGGGCACTGAGTAAACTCCCGATGTGAACCACAATTACAAAACACCAAAATAACGAGTTTTACTTTCTATAAACAACATGGTAAATTTTACTAGATGTTTTTTTTCAAAGATAACAAAAGCACTCAGTATAATCGGGACATAAGATTGCAAACCTTGCAAAAGGAACTGGAATTCTGATCTTTTACACACTAGATCAATTATTTCTGTAAAATAGTTTAGTTCATTTAAAGTAAACTCGGCTTAACTGGTAGTTGGAAGGAATTCAGCTAATGTCAGAGTATTTCAATTATTTCAATAATGTTTACTGTGAAAAAAAATCCATATACTTTGTAGAACTATGTATATTTATATATTGTCGAGTCAATTGCATGGTTGGCCGAGAAATATTGAGCTTACTGAATGTCGAAGTATTTGAATGTACTAGTAAACGGTTTAGAATTCTATGTAAAAGTGCTGCCGAGACAAAACATTAGTAATAATTGACAATAATTTCAAACAATTTGATTGACCCTTTTAATCGTTTCGTTTCTTTAGTTCATTAGACATTGTAAATATTTTGAACCCAGGAGTATCAGAAGTTCGTATAGTGTGATCGTCCGGGTAAAGGTTGTCGAAACGTCAGTCATCGACAACAGTTCTTTTCAGAACTACCTTCACCCGGACGATCACACTATACGAACTATTAAGTTCAATAGGTTTCAGTTCAGTTGTTACACGTGTTTCACTAGATGTACACGTAGTTTTTCAGTTTGACAACCAGTTTTAAGATTTAACCTCCAGAGTCCAGTGCTAACAGAAAACCGATGACAAACGTTAAGTCTTAGTTTGTAGTTTGTTTGTCGGTTTACCACCTCAGACTTTTATAATCAATGTAGTAAATACTGGAATATTTAGTAATTATAATTCGTAATTGTATAATCGAATAATTCCTTATTCCATGTAGGTTAACCAACCACATGAAAAACTCCTGACAGTAAATATATTACACTAAAATTAATTTTAAAATGTGCCGCACAGTTTAAATAAAATGCATTAAAATTATTTTCGAGTTGTCTACTGTATTAGGAGGTTTTTTTGCGGAGGTAGTACTTGTTTGGACAGGCCACTTACACACAAACTGAAAGACTTTCCTTAGAAGGTGTGATTGACGGAAGGAATTCCTTACCCATCCATGGTCTTTACTCAGGTCTATTGTGAGAGAAATGGAATAAGTGACATTCAACGTGTCGAGGGTCCTTGTTATCGTTTAACAAACTATTTTGTCTGCGTTCCACTACTGACCTAGACAAATCAAATCTTGGTGATAGTCTCGATATTATGGTTAAACAAAGGAAGTTGTCGCTATACTGGCAATGATGCGAAATATGCGCATCTGTATCCTTTGATTGACAAGTTTACTAAATTCACAATGTCAACTAAACATATAAAATGGCAAAACAATCGTTGATTGTGACTATAATTACGAAACACTAAAATAACGAATTTCATTTGATAGCAATCCGCATGTTGGGCAGCTAATAAAGAACTAGTCCATGCTCAGTGTGCGTAGATCAATGCTGATGCGCGCGGAGAGAGAAGCATAAGAGTTCCAGGCTTCTCTACCTACTCTGTGGAAAATAAGAAACTTAGCAAATTACGTTTTGAGAATACAGAAAATAATCCAATGGTGACGCGTTAGACAACTTGATTGTCAAGATACTCAAGGAAATTATCTCAACTTGTACTGACTATTGAGTGCAGTTAAGAGAATTTGAAGGTTGACACGGAGGGCAAAATGGATGCAATAACACAGTACGAGAGAAATGCATCCTTCTTAGTAATATCTAACCAGCTCCATAGTAAGGCTCCTGGATCAGTTTTTTGTTTATTTTCATATTCAAAATCATCTGTTCATTTACATTTTACTGTTTTGTCAGTGAACTTTATTCTCATTGTGTTAACCAACGGGAGTTTTGCTCAAACATTTGTAACACCAGAACAGGATTCTCTCTCTAAGTGTTTGATGTTGTTTCGAGTTGAAATCAGTCGCGAAATTGAGTCGTTAGCTTTGGAAATGATACATTACAACAGCGTCCTTTGGAAAAATATTTTTTTCTCAGCCGAATCTTTAAAGTTACCGTGGAGCAATTATTTCCGCCAGAAGATCAGTCATAGCGACTTTCGCGTGTTACTAAAATTACTTAAATATTGGTCCAAAAATTCTACCGCAGCAATATATTTGATTCAAGGAACTATAGATCATGTGAAGCATATTGTTGGTTTTGTAGCACAACATACGCCGTAAAAATCAAGATGATGGATCAAAGTCGCGAATGCTCCTAATATCGGCAATCACTGCTTTGGCGCCGCTTAATTTTCATGATCGACTTCGTAGAATTCGTTCGCACTTAACTTAAAAGAATGACACTTTTGTTCAGAAATATTACACACAAGGCGCTTTTTTTGTTGTCCTACTTCACAACTGCGTCGTCGACGCGCAAAAAGTACAACACAAAGATATTTATAATGATTCCGCTTGCAATACAAAATATATAAGTTTTATTCTTCGCCAGATTCTCACTGGTTTGCTTTTATAAATCACAATATTTCAATAAATTAACCACTACCTCCGCATACTCAAGTCGAATTTCTGTTCTCATTGCAGACCACAAAGAATTGCTGTTTATATTTTGAAAAACACAGCACTATTCCATCCGTCTGCTTGTCACATATTCCGCGCGCTATGAAATTGTGGCAAAACTTATAACATGATCAGGATCTTGCAGATCGTTCGAATGTTCTTGATCAGTTGTGTTTTCATGCCAAAGATATTTCTCTTCTCGTAATTTCAGCAATGTTTCAATGAAATGACGGCGTACGGTGATCGGGTCGTATTCATGGCGTCCGTTCGGGTTTTGACATCCTTGACGCGTACAACCACAGGGAAAACTATCTCGATCAACTTGACAGTTTATTCCATTCAGCTGACAGCTACATGATTCCGGCTCGCAGAACTCCTTGCAAGAACATCCGCAAATTTGCCGCGAATATCTAATTTGCATACACTCAATTGCTTCTTGTTTGTTGATTTTCTTAACGCCGGCCGCTTTCAAAATGTCTTTGCGATCTTTTTGTGGAATTGGCATGAAGCAATGGTTGTCTTCGCTGTCAGCACTATCGTAAGAATCTTCGGTGTCGCTTTCGCTGAGATCTTCGTCTGATATAAGCGTTTTTTCGACGAAAGCGTGTTTATGTTTCATGCCAAGCGTTGTTCCTCCGTTTGAAGGTACACACGTATAACCTTGGGTACGAGGAAAATGGAACACCGTCCTCTCGCTAAATCGGACTCGTCGATTTCGCTTCGCCCTCTGATAGTCTTCTACGTTTCCCAAACTGTCGGCACTGTCAGAACTAGCTGTGCTTAGCGAATCTTCGTCGAGTTTTCTTTTCGACATTTTCTTTTTTCCCCGGTTGGTTGTGGTTGAGCCCTGAGGTAAATTACAAAACGATCGAAAATTCACAGTGGCGACTTATTTTCTATGCGAACTGACAGTTTCGCGAACAGGTGTAGGTATACCATTGAAGGGCAAAATACTATTGGACGGTGGACGCATTGTATTTAGCCGTGCCGTCAATGAATGGAACGGTCGATGACTCTCATTTATTATTCATCGCTGATTGGATAAGGCTCCTGGTAGCGTGCTCCTATTGGCCAGTGTAGCAAAATAGTTTCTTCAACTAAAGGCGGTTTGACGAAGGTCCGTCCACGTGTTGTGAAGGACGAAAAGCCGATTCAAATCGACGCTCTTACATTCGCGACAGGTACAAGCCAGGTTAAAGCCCTTCTACAAAACATATAGACCCAGGATCGAAATTTTCAATTATTATTTTTAGATTTTCAAAGCGAATACTAAAGGGAATAAATTTTGACTCTTCGAATAGTTTTGAATCGGCAGACTTATAATTAACAACACAATACATGAATAGAGCAATTAGCCGATGCTGCTTAGCAAATACGGTCACCCTACGAAATATGTTCATGCTAACATTACCATAATTTTTCCACCAGCAAAAAGCTTAAAATAAAGGTCACCTGAGAAGCTGAAGACATCTGACAGATTTATTTAAACTTCATTTTGACAGCTAAACTTCCGGTCAGAACGGCGCTAAGATAAAATTTTGATATCGCTTAAACTCTTTGAAATACTTCTAGACGAAGGCTTATTGTATTTGTATGGCTTCCTGATAAGTGTTATGATCGATCGCTGCGGCAAAGGTTCTGGTAGCGGTCATATAGAAACGTGCCTTAAATAATACGTGCGGGTCCCAAGACTGAGTCAGTTAAACAAGTGTACTTGGTCGTTTTTGTTTTTTTTTTTCTATTTTTTTTCAGCCTAAGACTTTTCCACTGATCACGAAGTTCACTTGCACACTTGCGTACACCTTTTTGGGCAGTTGAATTAAAACATTGCACAGTTTCGATCCTTTGTCAAAAAGTGATAGACAACAGTCCGAAGTGTTGAAACCATTTTATTTTTGTCGTAGCCTGGACTACAGTTGGTTGGATAAACGTTAATTTTTCCAAATTAAAATTTTTACTACGTGTAACAGGACACTTCCATCAAAAAATGAACGAAAGTTGGAATACTCAGAACCCCCCTAATGGAAGCTTAAAACATACCTTGTGCAGATCAAATGATCATTTCTGAAGCATGCAGTTTAACTTTTGGGACACTGCAAATTTTCATAACACTTAACTATACTCCATCTTCAAGCAGGAGCCGTTTTATAACATCACAACACTTTACTATTGTCAGTTACGACAACCAAAATTAAACAAAAGAGAACACAACAACACTGCTCGCAACATGAGGTTGTTCTTCACATTAGTTAACTGTGTTTACTGCGTTACAAATAATTGAACGTCACGCAACGTTTCTGGCGAATGCCATTTCCCATGAATGGAACCAGAGGTATGGATAGCAAACTTGTTACAATACTTTCTTGCCTAAAGCAAAGTTGTAACAGAAACTTAATCGAAGAGAACATCAGTTAACCGAAATTGACACAGTTTATTCACTTGCTGCTGGTGTATTTCGTGACGGCTTTTGTCCCCTCACTGACAGCATGCTTCGCTAACTCACCGGGTAACAACAAGCGAACAGCTGTTTGGATTTCACGCGAAGAAATGGTCGACTTCTTATTGTAGTGAGCCAGACGCGAGGCTTCCGCTGCTATTCTCTCAAAAATGTCATTGACAAACGAGTTCATGATGCTCATAGCTTTGGTCGATATACCCGTGTCTGGGTGAACTTGTTTAAGGACTTTGTAAATGTATGTCGCGTAACTCTCACGTCGCTTCTTATGTCTGACTTTCTTCTCGCCTGGAAGAGATGGCTTTTTTCCTGGGCTCTTCTCAGCCTTCACGCCGCTCCCTTTTGGAGGCATTTGAATGAATTTCCCTCGACGGTCAACTGCCACTAACCTATGTCTATCTACAGTACTTTAAATTCAAAGAGACGCGGGTAACGTCAACCTTCTCGGTATTTATATTTCGTTACGCCGAGATCGAAATGTGCGAGGATCGAAAAGACTGCAATATGATTGGTTGCATTAAGCTACGGACCTCTGAGGAAATAAGAAGTTATGTTGCTCTTTTGACTTCCGTTTACTTCGGGTGATTTGATTGGATACAAATCGTAACAGTCGATCCCATGATGTAGACATGTAGATGAAATATTCATCATATTATCCCAGAAGGTCGTACTTTCGAATCTAACACGTCTTCCTCGTTCGTGTCAGAGTGAAAGTAAGTCAAATTAGACATGTCTGGACGCGGTAAGGGCAAAGCGAAAGGAACCAAGTCGAAGACACGTTCTTCAAGAGCGGGTTTGCAGTTTCCCGTCGGCAGAATTCACCGTTTGTTACGGAAGGGGAACTACGCCGAGCGAGTTGGCGCTGGAGCGCCTGTTTACATGGCCGCCGTATTAGAATACCTCTCAGCAGAAATACTAGAACTCGCTGGGAATGCTGCAAGGGACAACAAGAAGTCAAGAATCATTCCCCGCCATCTTCAGCTGGCTGTTAGAAACGACGAGGAACTGAACAAGTTGTTGGCTGGTGTCACAATCGCTCAGGGAGGCGTGCTACCAAATATTCAGGCTGTGCTGTTACCCAAAAAAACTGACAAAGGAAGCAAGGCTGCTCACTAGATGCTATTTCGCGCTGGAACTTGAGCTTATTAATTCCCTCACCTGGCCATTGAGTTCGCAAACACCACGAGGGGACGAGCATCGCTTCTATTTCATTGCTATTAACTTTGTACAGCGTAAGAACAGTAAATAAAGAGTTCTGTGTAAGAGATTTTAAGAACTAGCGTTCGCACTCAATATGAATTTCAATGTCGCGTTACAAATAAACGATAACAAAGTAAGCGTTTGTTTTTGCTTTGCTTGATTGTGAATAATTCGTTAATTTAGTTTCACTAGTCCTTTCTTTCAACATTACAAAGTTTATTTGAATGGTCAGATGTTATCTTGCACAATCAATCTGGGAAATTGATGTTATTAACTTTTGAGTGTTGTTTAAATAGAGTTGTGTTGAGCGGTTTTGCTTTCAATGTGCATTCAGTATTGTTTATTCACGTGTGTTTTGGGGGTTGAACTACTGAATACAGGACCCACTTATCACATCCTATTGAATCACAGAAGTGCCTATTGTGTATTGCTTTGTTCTTCAAAAGGTTTTGAGACGTGCAAAACAGTTGGTCCAAACTGAGACCAAAGTGGCCTGCATTCTGTAGTTGCTCCTTTTTGGTGGAGGTCAGGGAGGGGGGCGTTTTAAGAGCCATTTATGCAATTTCCTATTTTTTGAATAACATTGCTCATTTCTGAAGAGGGGTGGCAGAATTTGTCTTCAGGGGTTAATGAAAGACACAAGTATTTCTATAGTGCATTGTATCAACAATTTCATCTTCTTTAGGGGTGTTGAAATTTTGACTTTCTCTTCAACAGGGGAGAAAACAAACTTTAGTGGGAGTGAAAGAAAGTTAATTTGAAATGATAAACAAAAATGCTTACAAAAAACAATGATTTTCTGCCATTTTCACTTTTGATCATGCCCAGTTTCTAAGATCAATAAATTAGAAGTGCTTTAGGTTAGCTATGATTCTTGAAAACAGCAGAGATGTGTTCTAAAATGCAAAAGGCCCTGAACCACATACATGTGAATGTCATGCAAGTGAATGACATTATAATCAAGAAAAAACATGTTCTAGAGAAAGCACAGACCACATGGTACTACTGTGCGTTACTTTGGGTGGGAAAATTCATGTCAGTAAACCAAACAGAAAATGCAAGCCAACAAATCGTGCAATGTTGACATCCAATTTTATCTTTTTTTGTAGTGTTTTCCGACAGAAACTGATTCAAGTCAGATTTCCAACAGTTTTTCTTTGAAAAAAATGATGTCACATGAACATGACTGCAAATTTTGAATGGCAATTCAGACTGAGATTTTTAATACTGTGTGCAGAAATAACAGGAAACTGTAGTACATTTCAGTTGAATTCTACTGAAACAATCACTAGTCCAGTTTCTTGGTCTGGACTTCCATGAGGCAATAGTTGATTTGGCTTTCAGCTTGATTAGTGATCACCTCATAGCAATCTAGAGCTCCCAATCTGATTATTGTTACATGGTATAGGAAACCAGTGTACCCAAAGCTCAGTTTGTTTGACAAGAAATAAAAACAATGGAAATTTACCTGGCCAAATTAAGAATTAAGGATTTTTCTCAGACCTGTAAAACAATTGTCTTTTCCCCAACTTTTTTCTGAACAGAAGGAACATGTCTGCTCAAGCTCAAAAACAACAAAACATGTAAATCTGACAGCACAATAATTACAATTTCTGGAAAATTTATTTAACCACATGTACTCATTATGAACACAATGTATACAATTTAGCAAACAATAAAAACCAAAATAAATTTGGTCATAATATTACATATTCAGCAGCTTGAATTCTAGCGTTCCTTTGCATTGCAGATCTGTCTTACGACAATTGGTGTTATTTACTGTAAGTGCCAAACAGGAAGCTTGGGACTGTTGGCATATTAGACTTACAAAAAGAATCTGACATAAATGGATGTAACATTAAAATATGGTGTGAGAAGTATGAATATTTTGTTGAGTTCCTTGTTTTAGAGACATGGACACTAAGTATTCATTCCAAAAATAATTAATATACCGGTATTAGAATAGAAAGTAGGCCTGAAAATCATACAAAATGTAAATATAAAGAGCGTACTGTTGACAAGTATAAAGAAAATACTCTTAGAGCAGGAATTTATAATAACTTGTGATGTATGATCTAGATAAATCTGAACGCCAGGTGATGGATGAGGAGACGAGAATAGTTACTTTGTGCAACACATTTGATTATCACCAAGGTGACAAGAATGGACTGGTAAGACGTTTTACATTTAGGTGGCGTTTATGGGTTCAGGAAATATTCATTAACTTTCAAAAATAAGCAAGAAAATTAGAGCAGTTGGAACAACTCAAAATATATGTATTATTGCAAATGTGTTTCAGCTTTAAATGTAAATGCAACAATGCTGGTCGACACAGTGAAGGTTCACAAGAAATGCCAGCTTTTGCACTTAAAAATGTTTACAGCTGATTGTTACAGACTGCATTGTAGTGCACCACAACCTTATATGTGGATGTACTCATTCAAGAATGATAAATTACAGCGAGGCAACTCCAACCAAACTCACCCAAATAATTTCTTGATTGACAAATTGACAATCAGCTTTTTAAAATAACGTTTTTAAAATAAGAATTTTGTCAGGTGTCGTTGGTTGCAGTAGTCACACTGTAACTTGATAATCCTCATTGTGCTTGTCAACACATAACATTGCAAATGAATATATGAAAGATCATATATTTGAAATGCAGTCACACTGTAAATGGAGAGTACTAAATAAACAAAGGTACAGATTTAAATTATGTTGTCAATTTGTGATCTATTGCATTGCAGTCATAACTTAAGGGCCAAAAACTACCAATGTAATTATCATGTAACTTATCTCGCCCCCTAATCATTGCCTTGAGCACAGTTTTTCTTTAAGCATCCACTTTCTGTTAGAATGATACAAACTAAGTCAACTGCTAAAATTCCTTGCATCTTTATAATAAAAGAAAAACTCATTCTGTAAATTGCGTTTGCAGTTGCCATTCCTTGGTCAGATGTTTTTCAGAGAGATTGCCCTATAACTATTCTGTTTGCACTAAAAGAATATGACTGTTTTACAACTGTAGTTCATTCCCAGAAAATAGATAATTCCCCTAAAAAACAGTATAATGAATTTTTTTAGCTAGTTTATAGAAACTCTTGAATAAATCAAAATCCAAACTCCAGTCTGAAACTCTGCTACTACAGGTACAGTATGAATCATGTTCAAAAATTATACTCAAATTAAAGATGTCAGCATCAAATGAAAAATTTAAAACATCGGATAGCAGAATGTTTGTGCGATAGTTCAAGAGGCTTTACTCGACACTGAACTCCTTATTTAATGACAACACCATCAAAATGAATTATACACAATGAAATTCAACTGTACAATACAACTTCAAATTTCTCACAAAAATGGTCTCATATATGCTTTCCACAATAATTATTAACTGCTACTATTTGTATAAATTACTTAACACCTAGTCTAATAATTATTTTAATTAAAAATAACTCCTTGGGAACCACTCAATAGTTTGTTACTCAGCGATATAAAGTTCACAGACCCCATTTAAAACAAAGCAACCAGGGCCATTAAATTAATTCTGAGATGCACTCATGTACAGGAATTTGGTTGCCATGCTAAATAGTACATTTATTTAAGTCGGGAAGCCACTTGTTAATTGGAGAGAAACTCAAGAGTTCTGCCATGCTAATTCTTGCAGTGAATGAGATGATTCTGGTAGTTCCTACATGTCAAATTACAAAATAGAGAATGTTTAGTGCATATTGGGGAGGGGGGGGAGTTCATTAAATGTCAGGCATTGGGAAAATTGGCAGTTGTGAGAACAATATTGCCAGTCAGGTTCGACCACCAAGAGTATGAAGAAGTTAGGTTCAAAATGTTTTGCCTGCCAGTACAATAAGATATACAATCATTTTATCAATTATATTTATCATACATGTATGTAATACTATATAAAACAAAGTATTTAACAAGTGTCCTGCCCTTAAAAAAGAATAAAAACCACATGTTTTACCCTTGATGGCTAAGGTTATCCTTGTTATTTCCATGCTCAAAGTAGTTTCATGTACATGTGCAGTCACAATGTACATGTCGCTGCTATTCTAATTCTAGGCAATCCAAAATGCAAGGGGAACATCATTTTCTCTATTTTAAAAACATGCATTGAAGTTTGGGATAGAATGACCACTGCTGCAGAAACACAACCCCCAGGTGTGTCCATCTAAAACTTTGTTAATTTCCTTCTGGTAAATACTGCAAGACTGAGAAAAACAAAGAAGTACACAGTGGAACCCTGTTAATCCAGTCACCAATGGGCCCAAAAAATCAGGCAGTATTAACAGGGTGGAAGTATTAAAAGGGTTCTCTAAATAAAATGGCTGACTGAACTTCTGTTCAGGCCAAAATAATAAGTTTTTGAGGAGATGGGAAAACCAGAGTACCCGGGGAAAAACCTCTTGGAGCAGAGAAGAGAACCAACAACAAACTCAACCCACATATGACGCTGGGTCCGGGAATCAAACCCAGGACACATTGGTGGGAGGCGAGCGCTCTCACCACTGCGCTATCATTGTTCCCCAAAATAAAGAGGCCTCAATAATGAGGTGGCTGTAAGGTGGGGGTTCCACTGTTTTCCACTTGTTTGTCACTGCCAAAATGTACATGTAAATTCTAAAAAAATGATCAAGGCATGTTATTTAGACAGGGCAGAGTGGCTTAACAGTGATATAACTGTACCTCATTTACTTGTTGCTCTGTTTCCTCAGTAGACTTTGCTAAATCATCAGAGTATTCAGCACCACTCTGTTCTTGATCACTGTCACCTTGAGATTCTAAATCTAACCTCCTTTCATTTTCTTCAAATTCCTGTGTTGTACTTTCCAAATCTGTATCAACAAGAGTGTCTGTGGATGACATCTCTTCTGCGACAGTCTGATCAAAATTATTTAGTTGCTCAGCACTATCAATGGTTTCAGTTCTATTCTCTAGATTATCACTTGTCTCTTTACAGTCTTCCACTCTGTTCTCTTGATCATCAGGTGTTTGATTGTCAAGTTCGAAATCTTCCTCTGGGTCATAGCTCATATCTTGATAGTGGTCCTGTGCTGTATGTAAAGATGCACCATGGCATTCATATGTTAAATCTAGCACATCTTCCTCAACACCGGCAAAGTACCGAACATCCCTGTCTGGGTCCCGCTGAAGCCTTTGTATAGCAGAGTGAACAGCATCTTTTCCTTCACTATCTGTTTCTTTAAAGTGATCTGCACAACAGCGAAAAAAACAAACAATGCTCTGTTATGTTACGGCAAAGTGAAAGCAAAACTGTTAGACATTGACATCATCATTATTTTCACCATAGGTCATCCTCAGAACAGAGAAGTGGACCATGTCATCTAAACTTTCCACTCTCCTCTGCAGAGGCCTCTTTAGTGTTACCTTACCCGTGAACTTGGCAGTTTTGACAATTGGGAGAAAAACCCTTCTCTCCCCTAGGATGTCTCTGCAGAGAGAGAGAGAGAGAACTTTCCTAATGATCTGCAGTGTTTGAAATGAAATGTACCTGATAATAGGACACCTTGGGATAAAGTCCTGGCTAGACTAAGTCTCACATTTGGAACAGGATCAGATAAAAGAAATAACAGACTTGGTAAAAACTCTTGGCTAAACTGTTCTCCAGATTCAACATTCTCTTCTAGCAGATTTTGACATAGCTGTGCATACCTATGAAAAAAGAAAAAAAGTGTTACAGTGTGACCTCTCAAACCGGGCCAACTAAAAGAAAACTAACCAATCAAAAAGACCAAACCAGTTGTAATAATAACCATGTTTCTATAACTCAATAGAAACACAGTTATAGAAACACAGCTGTTGACATAATGATGGTGCAAGGAAGAGAATTTAAATTTTGGTGATCAAAGTTAACACATTGATTTTCTTTTTTGCGTCGCTTTTTTTTTTAAAAGAAATAATGAAAGTATGGGTGAACTTGAAAAAGCTGTGATATCATTTCTCACTTGTGTTTCTATAACTCGTTAGAAATACGGTACATGTTTTCTATTTCTTATATACTGCAACACATGAAGTATATGTACTATATAAAATAACATAAAGAAACTTACGCTTGCCGCCTGGTCCACTGTGGGCTGTGAGCAAACTTATTGATAATATCACAGACATATTTATGTGCCGGCCCCTCTTCAGGACAGCTATGAAGCCTTTGCAGCAAAACACCAATCTACAGAAGAAAATTTCAGCAATGCAGTCACTATCAAAAGCAATGGGGAACAATAATGTAATTTTATCTACACAACAGAACCTTAAAGTGTACCTAACCCCAAACACTATTTCCAAAAAAATGTAAAATTGAAGCTGTCCCAAAGGAAACTTTGCTTTTTTTTCGCAGCATCTGAATTTTTTGCCAGCAACAAAGCTACCTGAAATTTGATACCTTTTGTGTCACAACCGAGCTGGTGAGGGGCATGGGTCTATTCCAGGCCCCTCATTAGCTAGGTCTTGACACAAATGATAACAAATTTCAGCTACTTCCGTTAATTTTTAAAGCCCTTAAAACGATCAGATACTGAGAAAAAAGGGAAATTGTTTTTGTGAATGTTGCTAAGTTTCATCTCAACTGCAAAAAAATTTTGGGGTTAGGTGCACTTTAAAATACATATTAATTTTAATTTGTTGAGTTGAGATCTCTTGATGATGAAAATAAGACCCATGAGTGACAGTGTTGTTAACAACAGGCAAAAAAAATACTGTTCCCTTAGTGTGTTTCACAGTTAATGAAATAAGCTTAAGTACATTCACGAGTTGACAGCAACAATACTGACCAATTTAAATGCTATTGTTCTGACATCCGCCACTCTGTCAGTTGCAAGTGAAATGGCAATAGGACAGATATACAGAAGTACTTGCTTGGGTTCATAAAGCTCACAGAGTGCCATCAGCTGCCTGAAACCAGAAATAGTTTACTACATTAGCAAGGTGTTATATTAAATTTTGAAGCTCCAATTTTTGAGGGACAAGAATAGCTTCAAAACAGTAAATAAAACAACTGTTGTAAAGAAGAGGTGTAAAGAACTTACTCTGCCAGCTCAAACCGGAACCTCCAATTCCTATTATTGTCTGTCGTAAGGAAGTCTGTTAACATGGGAAGGTAGTCACCTCTTATATCACTTGGAAGAAGCTGTGAAATTAAATCATCAATCAGTGTTGTGAATGCAAGCTGTATTTGTACAAGCCCTCCATGCTTTCAACCCCTCTCCCCCCCCCCCCCCCCTTTGACCACCCCTTCCTCCCATTGCACACCAGAAAAACTAACTTGATCAATTAATTTCAAATGAAACTAATGTTAACAATAATTTCATCTCCTGCAGAGAGAAAAGGATAGAATTCACTATTCCAGCCACAAAATGACATCTCCCAGGCTACCGGATCTGACTTTTTCTCATCCTGGATAATTAACAAATACCGTATTTACCTTTGTATTAGTTGATCCCGTGTATAAGTCAACCTACAATTTTTGAGGCCAAAAACTAGATTTTCTTAGCTTCCAGTTGAAAATTTTTTGTAAAACCTATCTTGTATTCTTTAGAATTTCTTTGACCTACAACAGATTACAGCAAGTTTCAACGCAAAGTTTTAATAACAGCCTGTTTACGTGTTTTATCCAGCAACACGTGTCTGTGTGGGCTTTTTGACAATAATTTTTGTAAAATACTTACAAAATCAAACATGATGATTTCAAACGAACCTTTTTAAGTTTGAAGAGATAAGAAGTGGCTTTCTAAGACAGGCAAAACACCAAAGAAGCTCAGGACTGTTTGAAAATGACTCGATAGATGAAGTGTAAAGTGTGTGTTGGGGAACTTGGTAGGCAAGCCCCAAAATTAGTCAGATTGCCAGGTTACTAAGCAGAGAAGTTTGAAGCTCGAAATAAATTTTCTCCGAGCAGCTTTACAGCTTTATTTACAGAAAATATTGGTTCTTTATGAGAAAATTGAGGCCGCCAGTATCTAAACCATTCAGGTTAAACAGTTAGCAGATAAATGTTGATGCATTTTACCTTGTAGCTCTAATATATGAAACAGATCACTACACGAACACATGTTGTAAACTCTGGTGCCATTTGTTAACATTGAACGACAATTGTAATGCTAATTCTTTAACAGGTACTTGGATCTCAAGTTTTGGCCCACGTATAAGACGAGGGCGATTTTTTCGGTCTTAAAGGGGCGACTTATATACAGGTAAATATGGTATATATCCTTCCAGCATGACACATGGGTGATGAGAATAATTATGGTGTGGATACAAAATTAAGAGAGAGTAAGAGAGAGCATCTACATGTGTATACCAAATCTGTAGCTGAATTTGGCAAAAGCTTAACAGAAAGAGAATAACCAACTTGCTTCCACTGGTTATATGCACATGTATCTCTTACCTTGATGAAATCTGCTAAATGTTTCAAAACTCCTATGCGCACCTAGAATCATTATGAAAAAAGACCTATTACATTTAAATTCATTTTAATACCAATGAGAAACATTTACACAAAATTACAAATATTAAATTTGATTGCCCTATACACATTACAAAAAAAGAAAACAAGAAGTAACAGAAACAGAAAACAGTTACTGTAACGAAAAAATTACACATTTAAGGGAGCATTCAGCAAAAATAATTCACATCTACAAGTGTAATTCTTGATGTTCTCTTTTAATTCTTACCTCATCTAGGTCTTTAAGAAAGCTATTAAAAGTTGGTACCAATTCAATTCTGGTAATTTCACTTCCAAGAACTAATGCAAGCTCATGTATTGAGAATGCTAACGTTCTGCGGACCTTCCACTGAAAAAGAAATAATTCCACAAGTTAACACATCTAACTGAGTCCTGGACAATCAGATTTCACTGAACACTTCAAGTCATTATTTTTTCTGCTCATGAATTCACTAATTACTGACAGTAATTCATTGTGGAGAGTCAGGTTGATCTGGTTTTGCAGTAAGCACTAATTAAGAACATTTTTGAATTGGACTACAATATTTTTATTGTATATAATCAGAAGCATATCACCTAGATTAGGTATATACTTCTGATACATGACTTTCTTACAATAGTCCAGTAACCACGAATACTGCAAGCCCGTCTACATATTAATAAAGGGGTAAGTTTCCAAAGAAACTGTGGTGCTGGGTCTGTGGGGATTGCTACAAGATGATTTGGTTATATCAACTATAAGTTGAAAATGTAAATTGGCCACCATAACGAGTTGAAAAGCTGACGTTTCGAGCGTTAGCCCTTCATCATTTGCTCTGACGAAGGGCTAATGCTCGAAACGTATCAACCCACTTGATAACAGCCCCTGAAAAAAAGCTATCCTGGGAAAGGATGTCCAGCCTCTCAAAGAGGGCTGAATAACAATACACTATACATGTACAGTGTAGCATTCACTAGGCTAAGTTCAAGAGTAATATGAATAATTTATCCCACATTAATGGAAAATAAATTTTATTTAATAAACTATGTGAAATGGTGTGTAAAATGTAGCAATTTACCTGCATATCAGCAATAAGAAGTTCATATGTGTCTCTCAAACAGGGCCAGTTTTTGCGACCTAACGTTAGAGTTACTGCAGGTAAACTGAAGGCACAATGCCGTACAATTTCAGTGTCAATGGTCTGTGCTTTAGCAGGTTCCGTCATTGAGATATAGTGATCAAGTAGGCTTTGAGGAATGACATTCTGAAATGAAAGTTCAGCTCATGATTAGTATTGTAACAGTTGAAACTGGAATTGTCCAGCTACGTGCATGGGAGGTTAACAGACAGGGCACAATGTAAATGTCAAGCTAGATCCTGGATTCAAAGAGTAGGATGTATTGATAATAAGGTTTAAAACTTGGGTACATGTACGTAATGATGCTTCATTATCACTCCTGCTGCTCACTCATAATCCCACTTATAATGAACCTAATTGCTCTGAAAACAAATCTTACAGTGCTAAGTACTGCATGTACTCCAACCAAGCCATACAGGATATTCTGGGTAAATTGACCATAATATTTCAATGAGCATTTACCTAAAATGGCCAACAGTTTACTGCATCTGTAGTAAACTGATTACTTTTTGATTAAATTTGTAAAAGATTGATAATTTCCCCAGAATTTTCCATGTGTTGTACAACATAGAAATATTATTTCCATGTTGTACAACACGAATAAGATTCACTTCATGTAAGAGGACATTCTGCAGAAGTCAGAAACAGGAATTATAAATGTAATAGTTTGTGCTTTCCACCAGAAGTGTTACAGAAATACTACACCTGCACAGGAGGAGCTGTTATGTGATCGGCAATGAGTAGATCCTCATCAAATGAAGATGTATGAGCTAAATTAAGCTTCCTGTAGTCATCATAATCAAAACGACCAATACCAGCCACATGAGAATGAAATTCATCAGTAAGAGGATACAGAGGAATACCATCTTCCTCATCACTATCATCGTCACCGTGCATAAATGACAGCTTTGGATGGTGATGATGATGGTGATGGTGGTGATGTTGAGGTATAGCATCGCTATGGTGATGTATATCAGAGGATCTGCTTGTTTCTCCTTCACCCAATGCGCTTGTCTGGGGTGTTAATTCCAACTTATCACTCATAGATTTTACTTTGTTCACACTTGCAAGATCTTCTGCATCTAGTTCAACTTGTGGTAAAGGTGTCCTCCAATACAGAAATGAATCAAAGTACTTATCGTCAACCTCATCAAGGTCCGTAGTAATGGACTTATGACAATTTCGTGATTCTCTTGAACATGCACGATCAAGAACATGTCTGCTATTACTTTCTTGTGACTGCTTGTGTACATCTGGTTCATTTGATATGATCTCTGGTGGTGAAATGTAACCAGAGTCTGTGGTACGAGCCTCAGGTGATGGCTGTCGTTCAGTTTGCCTGTTTTCTTCATGGGTGATGCTGAAAAAAATCACATGCAGTTATCATAAACAATCCAAAGAAAATTATCTATCAAGCTAATGGTTGATGGTTCAAAGAGCAGTTTGTGAGTGTACAATAGGGAACATAGAGAGTGTGTATGTGTTTGCATATGACTTGATTAGGTACAAGTATATCCTGGCATCGAACAAAACCTTGCACAGGTGTAGTAAAGAGGTGCCGCATAACCTGATTAACAACTGCATCGCAAAATGGAGGCTGGGTGCCTGTTATATCCAGGAGCTTCCACTATTGGCAGCCAGCTCCTAGATGGAGACTGCTCCCATGGCTGGCAATTCCTGGCAAGCCAGCCATGAGCCCCCGTGCAGAAGGGAGGGCAGGCACCCGTCACACTGTGTGAACAGTGGAAAAGAGGGAGGGAAGTGGGGGGGAGGGGGGAAGCCTTGAAGATGAGGTCCCATGAACTGCTACGCAAATAACATGCTAGCGCCCGTGAATGCTAAACACACACTTCAGTCGAAGAGCACATGGGATCTGGCGCATGCCCATGTATGAAATGCCGCTGACTCCAAACAACACTGGCACTCTTTGCTGTTAACTCCGTTAAATTGCATTTAACTGCATTAAAAATTTATGCGTACCACCAACCCCGAGTATTGAAAGAAGAAAATAGTACTAATTGCTGACTTACTCTTCGTGTGTAGAATCTTCAGTTGTAGTTTGATTTGCTGTTGCTTCTGCCTCTGTTTGGGTTGGGGATGAGAGAGTTTCCAGTTCTCTCTGGGGTAGGGCACACAAAACCCCTTCCTCATTTATGTAGAAACCACTCTCTCCTGGGTCTGCAAAAGTGGAAATGAAAGGACCAAGGCTTTGGTAGGCAGCCATCTGAACCTGAAATACAAAACAAAATCTCAAAACTTTGTACCCCGCTGAAAAAAACAGTTTTTCACATTCCCACAAAAAAAGTGCAGATCCACAAAATTAAACTCCAGAAAGACTTTTGTGCCACACAGTGGAAAAGAACAAAAAAATGAAGCTTTTGATTACAAACCCATCTTGACTTGTCACACAGCAAGCTGACAAAACACTGAGACAGCTGATTCTTTCTCATCATAGCAGGACTTGCAGTGGACACACTCATAAAACATTCAGCACAAGCCTGAGTTGGTAAAAAAAAATTAAATTAAATTCAAGTAATGCTCTGCATGACCAAAAACAAATGAAATATTGGTACTAGTTTCTGTACATGTACATGTAAGATGAGCGTCAAAGAAGCAACAGTGTTGTAACCAGGAACAAACAGTTTGAATTTCAGATATTCTACATGAACTCCACTCTTGGAAAGTTATCATCAAAATCTTACTCGTCTGGCTTTGTACAATTAATCATAGTTACACATCGTCAAGCAGACCTGAAGCCAGATAGATTTAAAACAAAAAGTAAAATGTTTACAACGAGGATATTGTTTACTTTTGACATGCTGAAAAACTTAATTAGTACTGGTCACTCATCACTGACATGACAATTACATAAAAATTATTGCATTCTCTCAAATGTAATTAAAAAACACACACCTTTCTCACACCCCACACACCATCTTGACATAACTTGAAGAAAACTGGAAGCTGCAGTGTAAACAAAATAATTGTTAATTTTATTGAGACACAACTGGAGAAGGAACATTTAGACCTGTAGCAGTGAAGAAATAAACACTGTCACTGTACTAACCATTCTTTCACTAGTTAATTCAGGTCCAAGAACACTGCACATCTCACCAAAGTTAGAGGCACAGACCTAAAGTGGAAAGGAACTAAATTAATACATGTATCTAATCAAATGTGACTGAGATCTGTAGTTGGCTACAATCAGCTATAATACATATATATGCCATGTTCTCTAAGACAAACACACTTTTCCAATCAGGAAAACTAAAAACATTAAATGGGAAGTTGATTTGCACACATTCCTGCACTTGGCACAGGTCAATCCTTCTGATTGGTTTAATAGGTTACATGTATACCAGCACTTGTACCTTTGGTAACTATATTGTACATTAATTATCACTACTTTCCTTTTAAGATAAACTCTTGCCCCTGCCTCAATTAGTTCTGCCAGAACTAGTTACAGGGGAAAGCAATTCTTGAAACAATATACAAGACCAGAAAATAAAATTGAAATTGAAAATTGATAAAATTTAAATTACTTAATATGTTTGCTGTTATTGCAAGATAATATTAAGTAGTTTGATTGAGGTTTTACAAAGTCAGTCAATTGAGAACACTCTCTCTAACTAAGGGCCAATTTAGACAGTAAAAACATTATAATTGCCTGTGCTGCTTGGTCTTGTGCAAGCCAAGCTAAAATACATGTAGGGTCTCAAAACTTATTCAAACTCTTACAAAATTATATTTGGTTGACAATAGAAATCACGCTATAGACCTGCCATAAGTTTGTTGCAAGTTGCAAAGTTATATACCATCTAGGACAGAACCAAGAAGATCTGTAACTAGAGTTTCTTTTTTTCTAGTTGGTGCATTCCTGTACGTTAGTATTTGACTGAGCACTGCACTACTACTGACCTTTCTGACATGAAACAAAGGATCAGAGCATAGAAGCTCAAACCTCGGTAAAAAGTACCGCTCTGTTATATCCCGTCCAACAAGCGGAGCCATCTTACTCATCAACTAAAATAAAATATAATAAATATAACAAGTATATAAGCCTAGTGTGCAAGTAGCAGGAACATAATAAATGTATTATAAGAGACTGCCAAGTTTGATTTGGTATCATGTGGTTTGGTCTAAGATATACTACATCTTCATATATGAGATCAGGGATACTCACAGATGTACAAAACTCTACTCATTGGTAAACAAGATAACTGACATGTGATTTACACAGAGTATTTTTATCTAGGGTGGAGGGGAAGTGGTTGGGTGAGTATCGTCTATAGAGGATTATTTCTATCTTGCAATAATTAATTAATGACTCTAGCAGGAAATATAACTTTTAGGACTTACCGCAACTGCTTCCGATCTGAAGTCGTCATTACTCTCTCCTGCTGTCAGCTGAAGTAAGACAGGACACACCTGGTCTTCAACATCCTCTAAAGGCAAGAAGTCAACAGAAATGTTAACACAAGACTAATTTGAATAATGTCACATAACATGTTAATGGACGACTACCGGTGCTTTAATAACATCACATAACATGCTTTAATACCATTACATAATATGTTAACACAAGATTACTTTTACAACATCACAGAGTTGCTAAAAAACTTCCTGCTTTTAAGCCTAGCCCTAGACAGTGCAGCATTTCCAGGAGATAGTCACATGTTCAGACTAGATCATTCAGTCACCTGTTAACATTCTGGCAATCAGTGAGGCCATGGTCATCATCAGTGGATGAACATCATAATCAGATAATTATTTGGAAGGTATGTTGTTTTCACATTGCCAAATATTTTCCATCAAAAAGAATGTGGTGGGTATACTGGAAATGTATGCATGTTCAAACTGAGAGATGGACTACAAAATGTTTCCTTCTCTCCAAATTATTGTGTGTTCTGTATACTGGTACATGCCGCACTCAAAAGCCAATTTTAATGTCACTTGCAGAAAGTGAAAGTGACTCCAGGGTTTGCTTCAGTTCGGAGACTAAAGCAACATTTCCAAAAATAGACAAAATATACACATGTAACTAATCAGTTTCACCTCTTTCAACAACTTCCTGTTCCAGTAGAACTAACAGGGCAGCTTGACTTGTTTTACGAACCTAACCAACACATAAAAATTAATGCAGCAAGCTTCAAGTTGACTCATTAAGTCACAGAAATTGAAATCATCCAAACTAACAAATTTGCATCTGCTTAGTTGAATTTAGGGTATGAATACATGCAACATTGACTGATAGCAGGCTAGATTTTAAATACGCATGTAAACTTGGAGCTTTACAAGTGGGAAGGCAGATATATTGCATGATCTAACAAGTCACTGCCAAGAGCAATTTACTGTAACTGAGTTCAACCCACACTTGCATTCTACTCATCTAAGCAGGAAAAGATATTTTTGAGCTTATAAATTTGTTAACCTTCAGTCCTGACATAATTGCATTCCTATCAAAATCAAAGCTGGGAAATAAAGTTTGTCCTTCTGTTATTGCAACTGTTGACCTTATTGCAGTAAGGAATTGACATCGGTTGTACACATTCAAGGTTGTACATGTATTTGACACTGACTCTTCTAATAGAAAAGGTTAGAACAATGTGTATAGCTACTTATACAGAGACCTTTGTACTGAACAACTTTGGTTTAAAAAGCCAACTAAAATTACTAGCTTTCTAAGGGTATATAAAAATATATTTGCGGATTATTTTACCCTAATACTTACTATAGCCGAGAGAGAAATCTCTTGGGTTGAATCAGTTGCTTTTGAGCTAATCATCCTGTAAACCTATTACATGTAGCCCTGATATTTACAGCACTAACACATATATATTATATGAACCACTAAGCTACAAAGCCACAAAGCCAAATGGGATTTCCTTGCCCAATATCCATGTTACTAGTCTAATGCTCAGTAAACAAACTACCAGTGAACAGTATCAATATTAAGCCTTGAATTAAACTGTAATGTTAGTCCTAACAACTTTACCTGATTATTGGAATCAGTTAAAAAGCGAAGCACGATAAATAAAATATACTGTGGCACAGCTTCCATCATAGAATGATGTTCATAACAGTATACTGCTACATGAGGAACCTGCTCCATAAGCTCAACTCTAACGGACGGCTCTAAAAAATATTCAAATAAAAAATTATTAACAATACAACAAAATCAGTTATGTACAAGGTTACACTAGCAGATCACAGGTATGGCCCAGCACGTAAGTGAGCTTGTGTTTCTGTACTGCAGTAAACAAAGGCATGTTATTACACAAATTAAGGTAGTACTAGTATCAGAGTACCTATTTTCTCACAATTTTGTTGCGAGAAATGTTACAGAAAACACCACATGCCTGAAAGTGAAACATTTTGAAGATTCCACTTTTTATGACAAATTATAAATAACCATTCGCACTCCAAAAGCTTTCCTAAAAAAATTGCTAACTGTAAACAACTTGCGATAAGCTTTGAACTTGCCACATAGTAGTGCAGCAAATTTCCAAATTAAGTTCCAGAAAAACATACCTTTTATAACACTACTGCTCAGTTGCAAAACACAAACAAGGAATTTTGTATTTACTTCAACATAAGCGATGCAGTGTTTTTATTTTCTCAATTGCACATCACAAATAAGTGCAAAGTTTTCTGACATATCAATATTTTAGATGTCTGAATTAATTTTTCCTACACCTTGCACAGAATTTTCACTTCTTGGTTATAAAACTATTCTGCAGCAAATGTATATACGCTTATAAGAACGTATGTGCATATCAGATCAAAAACATTGATCGTTTTCGACTATATCTTGAAACTGCTCTTAGTTAAATACTTTTTACTTTTTTTCTAATATTTTATCAACAGCATCTTTCGAAGAAATAACAAAATAATTTGTTGGAGGGGATAACATAAACAGAGTCAGCTTGTCTAGTAGCAAATATCAAACGACGTCAGACTATTAACACCTACATTTAGGGCAATATCGTTATTTCAAGAAGCTATTTCATCGAACTTCTAGTAAATAAAAGGTTACAAATTAAATAAAACTGAAAATACAATGTGAATAAAGAAAACAATTTTTAAAGAAACGTATTCCAATTCTAACAAAAGTGTGATCTTTTAACGCGCCGACAGAACTTTGATATAAAATATTCAGATATCATGCAAGTCCCGGTTCAAATTTTACACCGCAAAAATACAGACTTTGAACTTAGAATAACTGGACAGTGTTGATTTTTAAAGCATTAAATGGGATTAGAAAAACAATTTCGCGGGTATTTTCAGGATACTTGAAGTACCATGTTGGGTTATGATTACGCAAAACTCGATTAGCTGCAGCTTACCAATGTCGTCCGATAGGCGAACCATGAGCCTTAACACATGATAAACTTCTTCTTTGGTCTTACTTGCCCTAAGAGCGTCTTGACAACATCTAGCAGCCATTTGCCTATGGATAGATCACTGAAGGTCACATTGTGGATTTAGGACAGCATCGAAAAAACGACGAACTCGCAGAAAGAAGACAGTTTTACTCACACGTGCTGAACTTCGCGAACTCACCGATTAACAATAATGTCGCTGAGCATAAATCTTTCCATCCTGATGATGGGGCTCAGAGGTTCTTCAGCAGATGCATAGCAGTGCAATGAAGACTCGTCCTGGTCCATCTCGTACCCCTCTGTGAAATCAAGATATTGGGTAATAGGTAACCGTTGAAGTAGAAAAGACCGTGGGAAGTGATGCGTTGTTCAAAATGCTATGTCCGGCATCCACAGAATGCAAGTTAGACAAATGAACATACCATCTTCTTGGTCTTCCTCTTCTGGGTCATCAGAGCTTTCTATATGGAATCGTATATCTGAAAAGAAATAAAGAATAAGTAATGAAACGGGACGAATACCTCATCGGAATTCACAACCTACCCGCCATCTTGGAAGCGGCACCGAACATGGCCTCCAGTCACGTGATTGACAAATCTTAACCAGCCCACCCCTACTGATCGATCCTCGACTTTCTGGGCCTCAAGGAAGCTTCCTTAGATAATGCCAAATTCTATTTCCTTGCGGTGAATGGATTTCAAAAAGCGCTCAACTCTTAGAGGAGCATACTATACTCATTAAAAGTAGTTTTATTGTACCGTTTTATTTTATCGTTTAAGAATTAAACCGCCAGCATTTACATTTACCGGTCATTCGTTGATGTTGCCTGATGAGTGTGGTCACTTGTTGATCATACGAAACAGGTCTGTAGCAATGAAACGATGAATCACTCCTGAAGTCCAGAACTACTTTTAATGAGTATTATTTGTTTTGGTACATACGGTTTCGAGTTCAATTTGGAATTAATTTGCACGAGTGAGTTTTTCAAAAAGCTGAAATTACTAGAGCCGCAACAAGTGCAAATTAATTCCAAATTGAACGAGAAGAACCGTTTGAACATGAAAAAATTTGCGTGGAGGAACTACCAGAGGATCATTCGTTTAAAGCCTTTTTTTCCAATTCGAGAAGTTTTTTCAAAGTTTCCGCACAAAATTTTGGTCATCATTTTACGTGATATCATTGGCTTAGAAAAGTTTATATAGTCTTTCAGCCAATCATAATCAAGAATTACGATGAGCAATTTGCACTGGTGTTACACAATCAGAAAAGAGTAATTTTTTCATGTTTTTTTTATTATTCCTGTTTCAAAATTCCAAGTTTCATTTCTTTGCAGTGAAACCGAGCCAAAACGATGAAGGGATGGGTGCGAAATTTTCTTTCTCTATAGTTCCCTTTTCATTTTATATCAATAATCAGGAAGGAAGGTTATCTACGATTTACATGAGATAAATTAGCATTCACAGTATAACGGAACAGAGCTGCTAGTTAGAAAATTTGAATTTAATCCCTAAAGGTGACCAACTGAGTGTGGTTTGAACTTAATAGGTACCAGTTTAAATCGCACATGATGGCATTATTTTCTATTGCAACCCAAAAGAATACCTTGACTGAGACTAAAAATAGTGGCGTTTTGTTCTGAGCACCCCAGCACCAAACCCGTGATTTGCACCCCTAAGGCACATGACGAACAGCCAAGATCTTTTTGCATAGGAACCCCTCCCCATGCCAACCCCGGAGCGAAACGTAACCACAAAGCTAAAATTCTAAGAATACTGCCGATAAGAGAATATTACGAGTTCAGCAGCACATTGCCATCCAATCGAAAATTCTGGATACGAAATAAGGAATGGACTGCGGCGAGAAATAAGCAATCCGATGGGCGATATATTTCGTTATACTGACCTGGTAGGAGAACTCGTCTAAACATATACTCCAGTCACTGATCTACGATAACTAGAGGCGGGGACAGTTTTCGTTTTTGAACTAATATGTCAAACACGAACGCCGGTCCGTGTTTGACCAGATATTCAAACACCGAGAGAGAGTTGAAAATACGACGCGCAGCGAAATATTAATTTTTGACGAACTTCGAGGTGTTTGGAATGTGGTCAACTGACACTGTCTTGAGTGTTTGAAATATATAAGGAGATAAAAAAATGATGAATAAAATCGTAAGAATTGCGTCGGAACAACTGTTAGGATTAGTAGAGAACGGTTAGGAGTCGTTCAGTTCTGTTCTTGGTAATAAGAGCAGAAAAAATTAGAAGTTTTTTAATACATCAAAAGTGATAATTTGCGCTGAAAGTTTGAATTTCAAAACACAACAAATTTTGATAGTCCGCCTGGGAGTTTTTATAAATACTGTTCAAAAATTACAGTAGCAGCAAAATTCACGAGCAGAAAGTTTTATCATGATAGTCCATGAATGAAGCTCAATGAAGCTCATGAAAAATGTCTGCAACCTCACGCTCAAACCGAGTGCGAAAAGCGCAAGTGAGCGGCGTGCGCCAGGACTACCAACAATTAACCGCAAAGTACTTACTTTGAGTCTAGGAACTAGTGGGAGGTCCGAATAGTGGGGAAACATTGGTCGAGTTATTGTGTTTGTAAGTTTATGGAGTAAGCCAAAGGAGTATCCGATGAACATCCAAGAAAAGAACGAAACCTATGTTGCCCAATACGCGCTGAACGAGCTGGTTCAATGTGATGCAATCCGCTCAACCAACAGTCTTTGAAGTTAAAGAAGACATTAATATATATTTGAAGAAAATTCCAGTCAGTTGCGTCAACGTTGAGAAAATTACAGTCAGTTCCCACAGCTTTTGTTTGAAGTCGTAAGAAAGTTTTATTCCACATGTGGACGGAAACTTGATTTCTCATTAACCCCTTGAGTAACCTCGGTTAGGGACTTCTTGCACAGCCGAAAAAAATTAGAAAAAGTGTAACAATCGTGGTTTGGAAAGAAATGTCAAAGAATACGAAAATAACTTAAGTGTTTAATTTCATTGTTTTTAGGAAAGAAATCCATAAGGCTACAAGAAAACCTTCACGATTGATAGAACCGAAACAATATTAGGGAAAATATCGAACCGGTATAAGACAATCTGATTGGATGATTATGGTTACTGCATGCAGCAATGAGCAAACCTTAGTCGATGTCGTGTAATAAGGAATATTATAATCCCAAGCAAGATGAATGAAATGAACAAAATCTAGCATGTTAGTACTTGTTTAAACAGGTTCCGAGAAGATTTTTCCAGGATAACTGAGAGGTATTTGTGCCAACATTTGAATGATAAAAGGGAAAAAAGAGGGCAATAAAATGTTAAATTAAAAACAAACACCACTGACATCTGATTGAACAGCAGCAAAAATAAGATTACAGACTGAGCAATTTCATAACATAACAAGTTTTTACGAATTCTGAAGAAGAACTGAGAGAAATATTCCATTCTTTACAGCACCCATAATCTTCTTATATCCTCCCACCAAAAAAAAAACGAATTTACCTCAGTTTCACATCTTTACGATTATCAACTGAGTTTTATTTCTTTAAACGACTCGAAAACAAATAAAAAATAGAGAAGTAACTGGACGGGGGAGTAAATTAAATTATCATGTAGGGGTTCCTCGTCAAAGTCAAAACTACACCCTTTACCAGAAAATAGTACTTCTTCAACATACTTCAGTACAAATGCTGAATATTTTTTTCTAATTCCTTAATTCTTGGGTAACACCTTAATATAAATTGTCAAACACAGGAAAACTGTTAGCATAAAGCCATCGGCGAGCTTATGACTTCTACAAATCATTACGCTTTAAATATATATTCACGATAATCACTGAATACTCTCTTAGTTCTAATTTTCAATAGCTTTTGCAACATTGTATTTATTTATGGTCAGGCAAATAAAGCTTGTTGTTGTTGTACGAAATAAATATCAAACAAAACAACAGTTCCACGTGTCTACACTTCAGCTCGTAAAACTGATTCACATCCTTTTCTATGACTCCAACCTGAGAAAGAGACACACCTAAAGCTGGGCCTCCGGGTATAGTCCATTATAGAGAGTACCCCCGCCGGGAAAATGATTGAAAGGCTTGTGCAGACTGAAAAGAAAATTTTAAATGTTTATTCACCTTCCAGGCACGAGCAATGTCGATGCAACCTTTACAAACATCGAAATATCGAGAGGTAGACCAGAAGACCTCCTGAAAAAAAAACTTGAGAGCCACGTTTACCCTTCGTAATTGATAAGCCTGACATCTGACAGGTGAGTTTTGCACAAGTTGTTTAGGTAAGCAGATAGCGAGTTATAAAGTGTTACCGAGTGGATAACAAATTTCACTTACCACCAAGAACCGAGCAGTTCTCCAAGCATGTTGTATTCAGTTTTGTTGGCCGTTTTCGCCTCACATGCGTTTGCCTTTGCAGCAGATGATGACGAGACCAATGCCTTAGTGAGTAATTTCTTCGCAATATTTTTTTTTTTTTTAAACCTTGTTAAGTTATAGCTACCATTTTTTTAGTCAATCGATCCAGCATAGACAGATTCAGAGGGTTATCTTAGGTATTCTCAGCTTCGTTTCAATTAAGACGATGCACCGTCGAGAGCATGTCTTTTGTGGGTAGATTGTTCACAGTTTGATGTTCACGTCTTCATGTAAAATCTAGTCCGCCTTCGTTTGCCATCGTTTAAGCTATATAGAGAGTCTGCATGGGGCTTGAAAGAGTATCAGTTAACCGGAAAACGTCCAGAGATTGTTCAGTTACTAGTGAGAATTGCAGTCCATTTTTAAGCTTTAAATCAACCTTGTGGAGAAAAAGCACCTTATTTTCCAGATGACGGTTACGACTTGTCCAATTCAGCAAGTCTCCTCCATCAATCCACTCTATATCTCGGCGGTGGGAGTGGTTTCAAATAGGGTCACAATGAGTCCCATTTATAAGTTTTCAATCCCATCTGTAAATGAAGTGAAAATGTCTCATTTTGGACTGATGGTTAAACTTACCTTGACCAATTCAGCTATCAGGAAACTACTCTATATCTCGGTGGGATTAGTTTCAAACAGTTATCAATGTAACAATTTCAGTTGTAGACGAGTTGCAAACGTCTTTTTAGCTGAAATAAGATAGCTATTCATAGCACATAAACGTTTTTCTTTCACAGAACTTTCTGAGCCAGTATCACTATATATCTCCGTCACGTTCAGGAAATCATGACGTGGAAACAGCCATTAGAAAATTCCAAGAGTTCACTGGTCTGCCTGTGACCGGTAAGTTAGATGAGGCCACTGTTGCACAGACTAAGAAGCCGCGTTGTGGAATGCCAGATGTTGATGAAGAAGGCCGGGTGAAGAGGTTTAAGACTGGGTCCAAGTGGAGCAAGAAACACTTGACGTATTTTGTTGAGCATGGAGCAGATTTGAACCCATCCACTCAAGACGCAGTGTTTGCCAAAGCCCTGAAATATTGGGCTGATGTATCAGGACTGTCTTTCTCCAAAGAAACCACAGCATACAAGGCTGATCTGAAGATCAGGTGAATATGCGTTTTCAAATATACTTTCTTTTACGTTTTAAGACACGTAGCCTAATTCATTGCTTACGCGATTATAAACTATGCAGGCACTGCGGACCTATCTCCGTACCACTTTTATCTTGCCATGTCAGCATGCTCGAAAATGATAACCACACCAGGATATCCATAGCAACTTTAAATAAGTCGAGGTGGAACCTCCCCCCCTAGAACTTTACTTCCCCGCTTAAATTCCTCCCCCCAAAAAATATTACTTCCCCCCAAAAAATCAATCCTTCCCTTACACGTATATTATTTATTAGCTAATCGAATGTAGTTAGGTGTCCCCAGTTAGTGTACATTGTACGCTAGTGATTTCTGACATGATAATAAAGTTCTTACTTACTTACCCCTGAAATTACTAAGATAGAAAAATACCAAAGAGATAATAACAAGGATGGTTAGGGATAGACAAGATTACAACGGATTATAAACGATGGACTCGAAAAATTTAGGCTCAACTTTTTGAAAAGCGTAAATCGTGACTTAGTTCTTTTAACTAGCAGAATCAGGTTGCATACACTTGTTTGATTTTTTTTCTGTTGTTAGTAAAAGCTATATAATACCATATGTAACATGACTTGAAGAAAAGCTTTCCCATGACTTTCATAAATGACTCACCCTGTAAAGAATTTGTGACTAGCGCTAGACACACGCCAGCGCGATGTTGATTTCTTTAAATCTCGATTTCTCTCGTCATGTTAGCAACTTAGAGCGCACGCAAATTATCACCACAGGAAACATGTCCTTAGCAACAACTCTAAATCTGTTTAGGCGGAGCCCCTTTAATTTACTTTCACTGTTCCTTTCTGTATTCTCATTCTCAGCTTTGGAGGTAGAAATCACGGTGGAAGCTCAGAAAGAACATGCCGCTACCCATTCGACGGACAAGGCAAAGTACTCGCACACGCATTCTTCCCCTCAGATGGCCGCGCGCACTTTGATGAAGATGAAACATTTACCGATGGAACACACCGTGGTACAAACCTTCTGTGGGTTGCTACTCATGAATTCGGTCACTCACTGGGTATCCATCACTCTGATGTCAGGAATGCTGTCATGTATCCGTACTACACTGGATACGTGGAAAACTTCAAACTGCAGGAGGATGATGTTAATGCTATTCAGTACCTGTACGGTACGTTATACCGCAATTGTTAGCAATTATTTAACAAAGTGAATGTCAATGGAGGTGGACAGGTAAATATCCACCACTTTCAGCGACACTAAGAAGAATAATTGTTTTAGTACATACCACGAAAGCTTAATAATCAGCCGATCCAAAATTTGGTTTACTTCTAACAGCATTGTAACAAAAGCACATGCTCTTTCCCGGGCATAAAGTCACTCGAGTTAAAACAAGAGATTTCAAACCTACATGGATCTCGTAATGATCCCGCCGCCTCGTTTATCAATAAAATTTGCTCCTCGTAACCGAAGCGAAACGGAAAGCCATTTTGTTTTTCTCCGTTTGCTCGGAGGTGAATAGTACTTGCCATTTATCTCTGAGCTAGCCAAAAAGAATGCGCAGAAAGCACTATTCACTTGTGTGGTATATACTAATGTATCTTATTGAACAAGTATATTGATCAGTGGCGAGGTCGATCTTTTAGTATACGTAGGAACAAAGTAAAATAGAAATGACTTACTGAATAGAAAAAGAGGCATTCTACCCTTTTCAAATTGACAAAATCAAGAAACTGCTTTATTATGTCTTCTGAATTCAAATTCAAAAGACCTTACTCAAAAAGATGTCAGTCAGTAAAATAAGTATAAGCCTCAATATCCGCTTTAAAATCTGTCTTCCATGGGTTTAAATCCCGGGGGATACTCCCAGAAAAATTGAGTAGGGGTGTGGGGCCCGCTTCCCAAAACCGTTACCCTATATATGTCCATAATCTGCAATTTTTCCTACCCTATTTATGGCCTGAATGAAAATTTGATACCCTATTTATGACCTTAGTACACAGTTGCCGTAAACATAAATTTGTGAAGGGCTTTTGTTGCTGGCTTTATCTAGCCTGGGTAGCAGGCGTTAAACAGGGTAGTGGAGGCAAAGCACGGAAGTAGTTTCTTCTAAAAAAAAACGAATTGAAAACTAGGGTACAAAAATCGATGCCCTATTTATGACCAAAACGGCTGAAAAACCATACCCTTTGGGGCCGCACATACCTATATAGCCCATATAAGGGAGTACCCCCCGGGGTTTAAATTGGCAATCAAAGGATTCGATTCGATTGGGCGCCTGACGTTAAATTGTGGTTTACATGTCATGGTATTTCGGGATCCATTCCGATGCCCCTCTGAAGTCCTTTGCATCTAAAAGCAATTCTTCAGGTCTAAGAAAAATAATATATCAGCCTATTCTACCAAGGAGCGACCTGTTGCCCAGTTGTGATAGGGACATCAGCATTGCCATATTCAGTAGTCGGTTGTAGGCTTGCAGAATCGTTGACTGGCGTTTTGTCCACAAAGGTAACTGATATCGAATACATGGCAAGATTCTTTTCCCTCTGCGAGTCCCTGTTTTCACTCTTCATTTGTGTTCTTGAGGTAAATGCGATGCCAGAGTCATCCATCACGAGTGAGTACTTTTCACGGAAGCATCACAGGTTTATATCGTCAAATGCAACAATTTTTTTAATGACTGAAGCAACATGCAAAGATTGGCCATGAAATATATATATTAGTTGATTAGCAGCGCTAAGTAGGAGTGAAGTTCTAATAAGCACTTCGGAATAAGAGGTTCACTGATAGCTGCTGCACTCTTTTCATCTGTAAACTGTGATTTTTCCCTATCTACGCGGTAGCCTGTAATGTCATATACGCGCCAAATGGATTTGGTGCGTATAGGAGGCAAATTCGAGGATACTTGCGTCATTTTTGCACGCGCGACTAATATCGAGACTAATACTGACATCTGGCAGGCAATCGTAGCGCGCGCCACCGAGTCTCTGAAAAACTGTAGTAATCTAACTAATTTAAGTATTTCGCATTTTTATTTCATTCTCCAGGTAAACCTGGCAGCGGCAATGAAGGCGGAGGAGGAGGAGGATGTAAGTTACGTAGCTTTTTTTCGGACTGGTCTACTGCAGAGAATCTCGTTAAAGAAAACATTGTTGCAAGCTGCATAAATATAGTCATATCTACGGTTTACAAAGTTTTCCAAACATAAACGATAACTTAAGGTTTAAAAGATGAAAGAAATAACTGAACTAAATTAGCGGTTGCTTCTTTTCTTTAAGATGGCATAATGAAACAGTTACAATGCCTCTAGCTTGACTTTCCCAACCAAAGTATTACTAAGTATTTTTTTTTAAAAAAATTGACCGATGTTTGCATGTTAAAAGAATAAAATGGCCACAAATTCGTTGTTTCTGTAATGAACAGCCTCCTCAGATAGATAATTTGTGGAAAACCTGAAACTACAAGGTTTTCTTCGTTTGCCAATTAGCAGAAAATTTGCAGCTGTCGCGATTTAATTTCCACTTTTTTTTTACAACTACTAGAAAAGTTTGTTTGCTTTCGTTGTAGCTTGCAAGGATCAAAATTCGGGCTGTAGGCATTGGGAGAAATATTGCAAAACCAACTCGTACGTTGAACGCAATTGCAAGAGAACCTGCAATCTGTGCTGAAGGAAATTGCTGAAGGTATGTTCACAATGCGGTAATTAACCAATCAGTGATAATGAAACAAAGCTTTCTTGTTCTTTTAGTAGTAAGCAAGAAAAATACAAATTTTAACATTCGCAAAATTGACAGAGGAAAAATTAAAATTAGAATTGATAAGAGTTATCATCTTCTTTAGCAGTTCAATTATGGCTAGAATTTTGATAAGGGTTACGTTTTAAGAAAGATCATAACCAGAAGTAGTTTTGAAGAATGGAGACATGAGTGTGCATTCGTGATTACTGAACTCGACTCCTTACTCCACACAGAGAGGAATATAAATCAAAACTTTTTCAGGTGTCTTTTTTTTTTCTCACGAAGGCAGACAATTTGCCAGGACTGTGTAAACGGAAGTATTACCTTTAAGCGGATGAATAAGCCATGTAATCTGAGTTCCATAACTAGAAAGTATTCTGATACAAATTTTGTTTTCAATTTATTTTCAGTTACCCTGCTACAGACGTAGAAGCATTGATCGTTTTGTGACTTGGGGAGAATGAATTAATAAATGAATGTTAATAAAGGCATCAAAAAGTCAATTCTCACAATTACTTTAATTTAGCAATCTTATCTCCAAAAGGCGCGTATGCTTTTTTCGAATCACAAATGGCAGGCTCTGTGAGCTTGTTTTTGTATACGTTATATTATATAACACGAACGGTTTTCGCGGAATCTCGAACTTAATCAATATTCGTTTAACATGCGCAAGTAAATGGTGAAGACTGAATGAGCCAAGTGGTCCATCAGGTCGGAGTTTGTCCCGGTTTCTGTAGCATGAAGCGACAAGGACTATTTTAACTCCCCCCTGGATGGGATGCTAGTCCATCGCAGGGTTAATTCGCCGGTACCCATTTACACACCTGGGTGGAGAGAGGCACTGAGAGAGTAATAGTGTCTTGTGCAACAACACAATTTCCCCGGCAAGGACTCGAACCCGGATCGCTCAATCGAGTTGAGTCGAGTCGAGCGCATCTACTACCGCACCTACCACAATAAAAGTGGCTACTCTGAAAAAAAGAATTCTTTATTGCTAACCTAACTCTCCTAATTTGTCATTATAAGATTGCTTCTGGTACTAGTCGCTTCTCAGTGAAATGACAATATCGAAGACCGCCATAAATGAACTATGTAAAGTATTTGCTAATGTACTACTCTTACTTTGTACTTTTTACAAACATAATACACTAAATATCTGTTGGTCGATTTCTCCTGTTAGTCAGGTCACACATTTCCGCCGCTATCTCGGGTTTGGTTCCCGAAGGTCCTCCCGAGAAGACCCGAGGAGTGAGACGGGACGAGCTCTGACTCATTTTCCCGCACAGCGGCTGGTTGTATTGGTAATCGAGCTCGCCTAAGGCCACTTGGGCTTAGTGTTAGTCTCAGAGTCTTCGTGGCCGTTCAAAGTTGAGATGCACTGACCGTCAATATGAACATGAGCTTTACTGCTTAAATACACCGTGTGCTTTATCCACAAGCGGTTTCAAATCTTTGTACTCTAAACTCCTGCCTGCTGAGCGCAGTGACCTGTCATAAGATAGGATAATGAGAGAACGTTACACAATGTTCAACAATAATTCCGTTGTAAGTTTAATTTTAGCTGCGACACGAGACAAAACAGGACACAAATTTTAATTTTTGATGATGTTAATTGGGTCTCCACTGAATTCAAAACGTAAGTTATTTTAAGCTTACATTATATTTTGGCGCTACATCAAACCGTAGAAAGAATCAAAGCCGAGCTAGAATTAGTTTCACCAACAGTGATTTATTTCTTTATTTTCTTTATTATTATTTATTTATTACTTTATTTATTTATTCTTTATTTTTATTTCTTTATTTTATTTCTTTATTTCTTAATTTCTTTATTTACATACATATATATTTACATTTTTTGAAGCCTAGCACTTCCTAAGAATATTTAGGATCCTTTTTGTTGTCAGAACTATTGTACTCTACAATCTATAGTAACAGTTTTGTATCACTCTCAATAGCGTTAATGTCCCGTTTTCAATCTGTTTACCCTGAACATTTATTACGACCAACAGGAAAGATTGCATTTGTTTGTTTCGTTTTCCACTAATGCTTACACTGTAAATCAATTCAACACAAAAATACAAATGTTCTTATTTCAGTGCACAGGTGGTCAAGTAAGGAACGGCAAAAGGTTTTATTTGTCTGTGCTATTTGGCGTTTGCCGTAAACAGAGAAGTTAAGCATTAAGTTTACCGCAAACGGCAAAAATAAACCTTTTGCCATCAATCTTCAATCGTTTGTATACTAGAAAAAAAAACATTGAATTTGTGTTGAATAGTATGAGAGGTTTTTTTGTGATTTATTTAACAATTAAAGGAAAAGAACACAAAATCAGAGGGCATTTTTGGCCGTTGTCGTAAACGACATTCTTAGTCGCTATATAGTCTGTAGGATGTAGTCCCGTCTGCAAGCTTTATGGAAACTTTAAATTAGCAATGAAAACTACGCAGTTACTATTTTTTTTTTCTCATAATTTGCCTTCACCACCCGTAGTAGTCAACGCCGCCTCTTACCTAAAAACAGTGACACATCATCCGTGTGGTCGGCATTACGCAGTCTCCCGGTGATCTCCTCGTTACGAACGATGGGAAGGAAAAGCTGGACGAACTCGGTCGAGTACGGAGGAGCAATCATTTCTAAAACCTGGGGAGAGAAAATATTCAAACCGAAATGTTAGTCTTAACTGTTTTACTATAAACGTCTCAAAAATACAGAAAAGTAAACTAAAAATAAAAAACGCCAAAAAAATTAATTGAACAAAGACGCGGACATTACTGCACTTACCTCAGTCACGAAATGTCTTATTAGAGAGTTATCGGTGTTTTGTTTTTGCAGACAGCTGTTAATGTAGCTGATCACCGGCACCACATATCCTCGGCTCAGAAGATGAATCATTCGATCCAGAACTGTTTTCTTGAACTCAAGCTTAAGTTAAAGTAAATAAAGAAAAATAAGATTAAGTCTGCAAACAAGCCAAGTAGCCCATTAGACTGGAACTTATTTCTACTTCCCCTCCCCCGGATGGGAGGCTAGTCCATCGTAGGGCTACCCCCAAGTATTAAATTCGCTGAAAAATGAATTTTTCAACATGACACGAGCGTGGGACAAAGAAAATATCTGAGTCCTCGACAGGAATCGAACCCATGACCTCCCGAACAAATGGCGGGCGCTCTATCCACTGAGCTACGAGAACTCATGGAGAGCAAGGCCATTTATCTGAGTTCATATGTGACAATCTTGTAATACTCACCACTGACGCAGCACCAGAGTTTCTTTGAAAACTTACCCCTTTATCGCACAGGTTACCCTCAATTGTTGTCCTTGGAATATGACTGTACATTCTACCGATGGCCGTATCTCCATCTACCCCCTCAGTTTCTATTGCTGAGGTGCCAGTTTCTATTTTCATCTCTTTACAAGACACACAGTCGCGGTGAAACAATGAAATCAGGTTTGAGTGACACGCGTCAAAGCCAGTCACGCAGAACAGCGCGCGCGCACTATGTACTTAACCGCGTATGACATATCTCAATATGACGTCACAAACGATCAGCTTTTGTTTCCAAATCAGATGGATTCGCGCGTACGGGGGAGAAGCATTTCTGATTATGCGGTAAAGATCTTCTATTTAATTCCTGTCTTCACGTATGCCGCCACAGAGATTCTAATCTGTTGTTTGTGGAACCTTGTCCTCCGTTTGGGCTATGGTTTATGTTCGTTGGCACTTGATAGTTTTTGCAGCAATTTTAATAATGGCACGATGACCCGGCAGCCTCCATTTAAAGATTCACAAAATTCTCGTCAAAAGGTTGCTCTTATAAAATCTCCGATTTGCAAAGAAACAACCTTTTCCCAGGGAGTTAAACAAGGAAACAAAAAAGACTTTTGTAGGTCCGCAAAGAGTCCAGAGACGTTTACATCCTTCAAGAAAACTATTAAACCAGAGGAAATGTTACAAACTAAAGCAGAGAATCCAAACCAACAGAGCCTGAATGCAATAACAAATACGAAAGAGAGAACACCTCAGCTGGGAAAAAAGCAATGGGTTACACAAGAAAAAATTTGGAAAGTAGACAGAGATATAAAGGAAGACAACGCTTCATTTCACAAAAACTCTGCTGCAAAATGTCAAACTGATGCGGAAGCTGAACACGAAAAGGAAGAACTTTTGAGTGAAGAGGAAAGGACAACACTCGAGTTAGAGGACCTTGGAGGAGAGGAGAGTGAATGTCGACGAGAGAAGGACAACTACGAAAGCAAGGAAGAAGGAGGCTGTCGTTCAAAAGTTTGCCCTTTTTCGTACACTAGCTCATGTGAGGGTGCTAAGGAACATAAAAACGGTTTAAAAGAACCTAACATGTCCATCCTTAAGTCTGACAGTTCAGCAGTATTGGAAGAACAGTTTTACTCGAGTGCCCTAGTAGAGGCACATATTGCAACAGATACTCGTGCGAGGTACTGCCCCGGGTCAACATCGTTAGAGGCTGGAGAAGCTCAAACAAGCAGCTTACCTGAACACCGTGAGAAAGTTGGTATAGCACCAGCTTGTATTGCTACAACACCTGAGTGTGCAAATACAACAAGACTAGCAGATGGGGACACATGTCACATAGAGTTGTTACCTGAGGATCTCTTCAGGGACCAACAAAACAGAGTGACCAGGTCTATAACCGATCCATATCAATCACAGGGCATACCGGAGGTTAGAAATGCAAAGCTGGAGCCAAGACCAATCAATGCACCACACTACCCAATTCAAACTGAAAGCCAGGAGAGAGTGAAAGCTAAGAATTTCTGGCCAAGGCTCAGAGTAAATCATGGAATACTCTCTAAGTTCCGTTTGTCATTGAGGTCAGATCTAAGAAATGACAAGATGCCTCATATGTGAGTGTGATAGAGACACCATTGTACCTGTATCTGTTACATAAAACACAATAAATTGTTACCATCCTTACATTCTAGAGTAAGCCAGCTATGTGGTTGAAGCAAAAACTCAGAATTTCGAACCCTTCCTTTCTGTGTTACCTGTACAACGCACTACTGTCATCTAGTACTAATTATAATTGTATATATCAGCTGATTGCATCACAAGACAGAAACTGTAGCTTTCTGCTTCTACATCTCTACATCTGCAACGCTTTGACAAAACAAAACAAAATATACTGTCTAGCAGAGAGACCCTTACCTCCACCAAAGTGTCCAGTGGTGTTGGCGACTCAAACAAACGGATCAGTACATTGAGCACCAGACGATGCTGTAGAGCGTGGCAAGAACTAATCTGTGCGAAATAAATAAGAGATATAAAGTTGAGAGGATAGGAGATGGGTGAGGAAGAGAATGTAAAACTATGTAAAATAATAGGTAAATATCTAATTTGTTTACCCATGGAACTCCAAAGAGTTAAGCAAAACTTGTTCAGAAATGCCCATGCATTCCAGGATTGAATTGGAATTTGGAAATGATTGTTTTTTGAGGAGAGGGGAAAACCCGAGTATCTTGAGAAAAACCTCTCAGAGCAGAGAAGAGAACCAACAACAAACTCAACCCATATATGATGCCGGGTCCAGAAATCGAGCCAGGGACACACTGGTGGGAGGTGAGTGCTCTCACCACTGCGCCATCCCTGCTCCCGAGGGAAAGGAAGGGGAGGTGCACATGGCACGCCCAGGGTCAAATGTACCGACTCACCTCATCCAACAGAGCCAAATGGACTGGGGTTGAGTCTGTGAGAAGCTTGAAAAATGATGGATCACATACTGTACAGTCAACCCATTTTAGCAAACCCATGGCTACCACAGGAAACCTGCAAAAAGTGAGAGGCAAAATGGAACTTAATGGAACTTAATGGGATTAGCCATGGTAACAGATTTCCAAGGATCTATTTTCTTTATTCTTGTCACCCTACTGCTTGATAATGAGATGAAGTTATCCAAACAAATTATCACTAGCAGGAATAAATCTTCAATCATTTTTCCAGATCAAATTTAAATCTGATTTGAAGTGCTCAGCTTGAGAAGGAAAGAAAATCAGAAAAACTTAGTCTTGTAAGACAGATTCTTGTCCCTACAACAGGTGCCCAGTGTTCACTCCTTCAACAAAAGATTTTGAAAAAACACATAACAAGTGATAATATGATACCAGAAGACAACATGACTAGCTACCAAAACAAAAATATCTAGCATCATAGGTCTGCAATATGTGCAAAGAGCTATAAAACAAATGCGTTGAGAACTGGCCACACCTTATGCACTGAAACAGAACACCCACTTCAGCTAACAGCTGGGAGCCTTTCTTGGTCTCCTGTACACACAGCAAATGTATTTTATCTATTGCTTGGGAAGTTGTTTTCAGTTCATCTCTGTTCAGCATTGTTCGCTCATTCTACAGATAAAAGGTTACAAGAAAAATCAATGTTAGGCAGTTGCTGGCACACTGTAAAGGCATACATGGAAAAGCAACTCTCAAATTTTGCTTTCCCTGAGCAAGTCTTGGTTTCCTTTTGTCTACTCAGTTGGCAGGCAACTTGCCTGGGATTTTGCCCTTTGGGCAAGTGAGGATGAAAACTTACTGGCTGGCATGAAAATCTACTTGTCGTGGAGGACTGGATGGCAACTTTTTTCCAATAAAATGTTTTCAATAAAATTTCCACCCTAGATGAATTATTACTGTCTTGTGAAGGACCACTTATTCAAATCAAGGTACAGTATCTACACCTTGAATTTTGCTTCATTAGTGTACTTACTTCAATCCATGTTTCATGGACAGATGCAGCATATGCCAGCAGGTAAACATATTTAAACTTGTGTTCTGGATTTAAGTGTTGTCCAGGTTTGAATAAAGCTTCCAATAGAAGCTCTAAATAAAAGGAAAGAAATGCTTGCTTCAGTTATGAGTGAAGTTATGAGTGACCAGTTCATGCAGATGGCCAATGAATGTAAACAACCTTGGCAAGTACTCAAAGAGATGATATTTACATTGTGCAATCTACTAGAAGAATGTGCAAATGACCCTCATCATGGCAACACAGGAAATAGTGCAACTTGGGAACAGAGTTAAGAGGAAACAAAAAACAGGAATTAAGTTAGCATGTTAATTATTAACTTTTTTGTTTGCATTGTCTAGCTCCCCTCCTCCCTTCCCTACCCCCTTCCCTCCCCCCAAAAGAAAATCAGGCTGAAATTATGGTGTACTGCAGCAATTAGATTAAGAACTAAACAAGAAAAGATTATTAATAAATACTGACAAGTTTACAAATATCTCTTGAAGTTAAATATATTTTAATAACTGACTCATTTAAGTTAAAACACGTGTACATGTAAGTAATAGCTTCAGAATCTGACAGAACAAACTAATGGTAGTCTAAAAATGTCACTCACCCAAAAACTGTGGCACTCTAATGATGGCACAAGGAGGAGCCTGGGAACTGCTGAACAGCTTGTATAGCTGTGATGATAAAGGCAGTAAAATAAGAAATACCCTCAGGACTATTCAGTTGCCATTCATTAATAGAATTCAAAGTACAAGCACTATAGAATTAAACTTAATTATTTTTTTAGACAATTTGGACGGAAATAAATTTTGCCTATTAAGAATCCAATATACTAGCTAGTTGATAGAGGGGGCTACAACTGGAAGTCAAGAGATTAAATTTACACTCTTCAGACTGTGGAAATAATAATAATTTCCTGCATGTAACACCTTGGTTCACAGGACAGTGACAATGCCCATTGACATAAGTTAGTCTTACCACTGTGATATCCCCTGGGTTAAGTGAATTTTTTCCCAGCATGGAAGAAAGAGCGGCACATGCCCGTGGATAGGTTGCCGCACCATTCAATGACAGCGTGATCTCTGTTACTTCATGTCCACTGAAACAAGTTGAAAACATACTTAAGATATCCATACCATCCGCTTTTGATTAAAAATACTATTTAAAAGACTAAAAATTACTAAAAAACCAGAATGGAAAAAAATAACTCCAGTTTGACCTAAAGTAGAGTCATCATCATTGAAAACAAGTCAACCTGAATAAATAATTAGCTGAGATAAAAAAATAGATCCAAAAGAAAGCTAAGAACCACATCTATTGCACTTACACAGACATTTCAGAAAAACAGAGAGTTTAAAGGTTTTACCTTTCAACTGCTTTCTTTTGAAGTTCTTGACTGAGTCTTTTAAGTTTAGTTCCTCCATCCGTGTCTTGAGCAATGTGATTTAATAAACACTGTGCATACAAATAAGTGTGCTGTCCAAAACAAACCATCCTCTGTAGATAAAATAGATCCCAGGGATGATGATGATCAAAAACTATCTTTCAATAGTCTGCCAGTGATTACACACTAACAGCCCCTCTCACAAATTGAGCTTCAAAAGTACAGGTGGTATTACCTACAGGTGACACACAAAACTCGAAAATGAAAAGGAAAAACCTTCTTCCACTGCTTGAAAGAGAGAAAGTTTGTTAACCCCTAACACTGAAACAAACCTGGCAGAAAAATTTCTGCAATAATTGCATCAATTGAGCAAAACAAGTCAAGATTACACTTCAAACAGAAAGCATTCCATTGTTTTGTTTTGTTTTTTTTTCAATTTTCATCAAGCAGAACCAAGGATTTAGGTTTTTTTATTTCTAGCTGTGGTGCTTCAGAAGACAACACATATGGACTCGCCAGTGAAAAAAGTCAGTATTTTGCCATTATAGGCAGCGTTCAAGAAAAGCCATGATTTTACTATAAATGACAATTCTTCAGACTTACAGAAAATTCTGGCAGGTTATTGTCTATAGTTTGTTCTCCTTCCTCTAGAAAAGCAGAAGCTGAAGTTTTGAGCACTCGAGAAAACACCTCAATTTGATGGCATGCTGTTGACACACTGGTTATCTCTCCTTGATATCCTGCATCTGATATCAACTGCCAATGAAGAAAAACATAAACCATCAATGAAAGTCATTTTGATTTCACAATCTTTTATGTCTGTAAAAACATTTACAAAGTGCATAGCGTAGAGTATCTACTATCTCAAGTAGCTTAACAAGTAACCTGTATGCTCTAATAAAATGATCCATAAATCTAGGACTTCTTACATACTGTATATTATAAATAATTATATATTAAATAAAAATATAGTCAAACCTCTTGTTGGCAGGCACTTTTGGGACATGAACAACTGTGCACCTAAGAAGGTTTTCTGTTAATTGCAAGCTGAAATGCTGTGTTTATTTGTGGCTGAGACAACATTTATAACAAAGTGATAAACTTAAGGAGGTGTTTGCCTGCTGGAAGGGTGTGTAAGTATTTGGGTTCAATCAAAACTACTATGTCATAATACCTTAATAGTAAAATTGAGCATCAGACAGTCTGGATAGTGTTCAGCCAGCTTGTAAAACATGGAACGCCATGTCTGATGAACAATCATGTCTTCTAACCAAGATGGTGTCTGTTAACAAGAGAAAAAGGAAATTCAAACAAACCATTTTTTACCAGGTAAAAGTCATCAATGCATTCAATTTGATTACCCATAGATGAACCCTTACCTCACCCTCTGCTGAAAAGATGGAGTCTGCTTTTTTGGGATCAAAGTGCTTAATAATGAGAGTTTCCAGGTGATTTTCGACCATCTGCTCAACATCTGGCACTTTAGCTCCTGCAAAATGAACACAAAAAAAAGGAAAAAGGTAAAGAGCAGTTCCACTCTGACCAACTGCCCAACATTGCATTCAATCAGCCCAGCTTTTGTAGGACTTTATTCCAACTCAAGTTAACCTTTACAATTCTGTCCGCCTGCATGAACAGTTTGTTGAGACCCAGTTATACTTCTCGGTCAAGAAAAACTGTTGGAGGATATAGCTCTGAAATTAAAGCCTGAAAAAATTTTCAGGCCTGAACAGGATTTAAACCCATGACCTCTGCGATATTGGTGCAATGCTCTACCAACTGAGCTATCAAGCCAACTGGGAGCTGTTCACATTGTTAGTTTGTAATATACCCGCAGATAGTAAAGAATTCAAATGAACATATGAAAGATCATACATTTGAACTGCAGAAAAAGATATAAAGACATACATGATCACTGTAGTTTTATGTATGTATACAACTTAAGCATTAAGCTTTAATTTCGCAGCTGATTAAGTTGCACATGTAACTGTGATGATCATCTATGTCTTTTATATATAATACAACATATGACCCACATTGTCCAACAATTTACATGTAAGGTCAGTAGCCAAAATTAAAACCCAGATAACTTTAACTACATTTATAGATCAATCCACTAACTACATAGATAATGCCTAACATAATTGACATTAGATGAATCTTACCTGTTACAATCAACCAGTTTGCCAAGAGGTTTGTACTCTGAGCAATTCCAGTGTAATTTTCTGATAACAGCTTCACCATTTCTTCATGGTTTCCTCCTGCTTGGAAATACCTGTCAATGAAAATTAATTTACTTTGCATGGCCATCAGCATAACATTTCCCTGTTTCCTCCCCTTATATCCCCCCACCTACTTCCCTCTCCTTCCTGTACCACCCTTGATAAAAACATCTAATTGTGCAAGTTAAGGAACAATGACAAAGTGAGAGCAAAGGTGACAACAGGGGAGGGATGGGGGTGGAGATGGGATAAAATTAATCAAAAGTTATTTGACTACTCGATTTCAGTTTCTATTGACCGCACTGAGTTACCTGGCAGTTTTAAGAATCATAATCCACTCTTCCGAACACTGTTAACACTTAGCATTACCTTCTGATGTTGTTGAAAATGTCAGGTTCCATGATGAAATCTTTGGTTGCAAAGTTTTGCATGCACTCCTGTATAACAACTTCATTGTCTCTTTTCTCATCTGATGGACTGAGCTATTAAAGCATCGACCCAAACAATTAATCACAAGCATGAAAAAGACAGAGCAAAAAACATGATAAATTATCAAGAACAAATGTCAACATACAGCTGCTTCATCCCAACCAACATCTTCTCCATAATCATCCATTTTTCCTTATTCCAAAAAGTGAAATCACACTACTGAAAAGGCGGCATTTTTGGTGATACAATTGCGAGTAAAGAGGAATTCTTGTTGACCACCGCCATCTTGATTCCTGACCAGCGGCTGAGCTTCATCGACGCATTTCTTGTGATGTAAATAATCAATGAAAAGTTCCCGGCATACATTATAGGGTACTTGTTTCTGCGTCATATTCATATCGTAATTGCATAATTAGAAACACCTCAACCAATCAGAATTTGGGATATTGCATAAGATCGGACTTTGCACTTGTCGTAAATTTTGGAGTTGTGAGAGTGTGTAGGGCTTCGTATTTCTACGTTGGTTGTGCCAGCGGAAAGGGAAATTCTTGAAACACTTTGTCCGAATTATGAAATTTTGGTCGTCAGAGCATGTTTTCAAGTAAGTTTTACAGTATTTTCATTTTATTTTTTGCTCGAGGTTGATTTTAAACTTTGGCAGGTTTGTTCTCACGTGCTGAAAATATTCACGTGTCATGGCGCCGAAACCTTGCTTATATATTTAGTATATTCATCGATAGATTGTGTGGAAACTCAAACAGAGAACTCGCTCTTTACAATTCTCTTTTGAAATCTTTGATATGAATAATATGAGTGGTGGGAATTTAGTTATCACACGTTCATTCCGATTCCCACAACCTTAAATGCCCGCGAATATAATCGCAAGCTCACATGTAAGTTAGCTGATATAGTTAAATAAACTTGAGCTGAATGAAAACGTACATCGGGTGAAAGCACTGGCAGTGTTCCCAAAGCTAGACGTACCTTGTAACGTATAGTCTAGGAATTAATTTTCTCTTGTCGCCGATCGAGCAAATAACTTGGCTCCGACTGCAACATAGGGCCTTAGTTACGTAATAAAGCAACGGGTAACTTGCTGTTTCTCCCAGCTAACACCTCTCTTTTTCAATTTTAATCAGTTAATCTGTTACTTTATTTTTTGTTTGCCAGAGTGAACAATGCATCCAAAATGTCAAAAGGTTTTTGGACACAGTTTTTTCAAGCTTCCATGTCAGCTAGGGTGTGAATATGGTTTAGGAAGTGGCAAATTCAGCCTACAGGGATTTCATTATGGGCTGGGCACTAGGCAAGCAGACCAGTTGTGAAGACGATTTTTCCCAGCTGGTTTGAGCATGTAGTGGGAAATTTTTCTTACAAAGAATGTCAGATCAAATAGTTTTTTTTGTAGAGCAATTTCAGAAAACTACCCGGCCAATTCATTTACATGCGTCGTCAGTGTGCTTTGAAGAGAGAGGCACATAACAATAGTGCTTTTCTTATTCAATGGCATGTAAATGAAGTGGCCGGGTATTCTGCAATCTAGCCTGTAGTTACCCTCCTGCTGAAAATGTTAATGCTGCTACACTACTCGCTATCTACAACAGAATAGAAAGAAAGAAGTGTAGCCAATCAGAAAATGGAAGTTGTGATAGAATGCTAGTAGATTAATACTAATGTGCAGTAGTAACTAAAGCAAAATAACAAGCTGAATTAACTCAACCCAAAGTTTCTTCAGGTAAAGTTCTAAAATTGTTGCTGTGGTTCTCTTTCAGTCACTGCTGGGAACGAGTTACTCAAGCAGTGTGGCGCAAATATCCAAATGACCTTAATCCAAATGTAAAGACAATGGATGTGCTGGACAGACATGTGGACGAACAAGGAAGATTACATACAACACGGCTTGTGGGATCCGAGGGGTTTTTACCTTCATGGGTCTGTAACATGATTGGAGTCAGTAACCTTGGATATGCTTATGAACACTCCATTGTTGATCCAGTGAAAAAGACTATGACAATGCAAAGTCACAATGTAACACTGTCAGGCTGGGTGGATGTAGATGAAACAATGACGTATTCTCAACACCAGGACACTGACAAGTGAGTTGGTATTGATTGTTTTTTTTTTAATCAAGATACGGTAACTTCTTGTTGCCAGCACAGTAATTTAACCAAAAAAAGCATCCTTCTCCTTTAGATGATGTAATACCATTGAAGGCTGAAAGAACCATATCAGGTCACTGTGAAAAAAGGTGAATTTATAACTTCCATGCAGGATTCAGTATTAGTTTATTTTAACTTTGGACGTTACATGTTTTTGCTTTAGGACCAGACTTGATCAAGATACAGTAATCAAAGTATTTGGAATCAGCTTTAAAGACTATTGTGAAAGCCTCATCAAGAACGCAATGGTCAGCAATGCTTCAAAGGTAACATTAAACTGTTCTTTTCATCAATATTTAACAATTATTCACCTAGGTGGAGGTGAATAGTGGTGAATATTTACCTTGCTGCTTCGCAGCTCGGTAAATAATTGAATAATTGTTTTAGTGTATACCATGCTAGCTAGCAAAAACACCTGCCACCAGCACTTCTGGAGAACACTGCAGACAGTGTACATGTTTTACTTCAACGAGATTTTGGAACAGGACAGGACAGTAGATTTTTTTTGTTACCAGTGGCTACTTTCAGAAGTTAAAGCATTTTTCATCGTATGTAATGCACAATTCAGCAACAAGAGTAGCAGACAGTGATAAAACATTATGATATGTGATAAAGAAACTTTATTTTCATTTCAGGGACGACAAGCTATGGAGATGGTCATTACTAAAATTAACAAAGAAGTGCAAGACTTGGCAACCAATATTGAACAAGCAACAAGTAGGCTCAATTCTGAATTTGAGCAAGCAGCAAGCAGGTTAAACACAGAACTTGAACAGGCTAAGCATGGACTTGAACAAGCTACTATATTTCCACAGGCATTCTGTGAAGGATCGTCATCAACATCATCCTCCAGCTGATCATGTGCCTCTTTGTAATTTTAAATTGTTGACCTTGTTTTTTAACCAAGTGGTCGAGGGGCAAAGAATATGGAATAAAGTACACTGTATATGAACAAGAACATACAAGGTGTGAACTGGTACAAGAAACAGGGCCATGGAAGTTGTACTGTATGCCTCCAAAGACTTGCATCCTAGGGAACCATCAGATTGTCTCCAAGAAGACTTTAATAGAATGATATAGATACTCTGGCATGTGTAACCAAAGAAACGTTAAAACTAACCAATTCTCAGTTAAGGGAAGTGCCCTAAAACCAAAATGCTGTGAAAGACAACATTATTTACCATTCACAGATTGCTGTGTATTTTTGTTGCAATCAGGATTCATTATTTATTTGGTTCAAACAAGATGAACATGAGACCGAGAGTGAGATTCCACCTACACTTACACTTCAAACATTGTTCTACAGCTGTATATGTATGTCAACTCCTGCAAGGAAATTGAATTAATTTCATAATGGAATCTTCCAAGAGCAGTTATTTAATATTTTTACTTAGAGATGTATACTGGTTCAATAAATGAATGTGCAGTCCGTAGATTAACTGTTCCAGGGGAATAAAACACTTGAAATTGCAGTTTATTTTGTCTTATTATTGCTGTTTCTTTGTGATGAAACTTTTTTATCCAAGGAGGCCTTTAAAGTGGTCAACCCCGTGGGAGGGGGGCGGGCTACTCATAAAAGTTTTATACGGGGAGACTCTCCCCCGAGGTCCAATCCCTTACCCTTTTATATACCATTTTTTCAGAAAAGGTGCCCATTTTGTATACCTTCTATTGGAAAAAGTCATCCCTTTCATATACCTTCTTAAGAAGACTTCTGAATATATTCTTAAAACAGGAAGTCTTCTTGTCATTTTGTTCACGTAGTGCCTGGGGGGGGGGTACTCCCCTATATAAGGTATATAGGTATGTGCCGCCCCAAAGGGTATGGTTTTTAAGCCGTTTTGGTCTGAAAATGGGTATAGATTTTGAACATTTTGGTCTGAAATTGGGTATGGTTATCGGGGGAACGTTCACGAAAGCTTATAAAATTATTTTTCTTCCCACCCACCGGGGCGAGTAACTGGTGAGAGAGAAAGAGAAATAGATAAAATATATCATTCCAGCTAAATTGTACCTATTATGCTTAATCACGTACAAGGTGAGGTCTGAAAACAGGTATGGATTTTTTGAGGTCAGGTCTGAAAACGGGTGTGGGAAATAGCATTTTTTGGTCTGAAATTGGGTCTGGATTTGGAGATACGGGCGGCACACCCCCACCAAAAATTTCAACAGGTACCCCCCCCAGGACGTAGTGTGTAATAAAATGAAACAGTCATAAGTTGCGTTGGCCTGATCTGTTTTAATGCAAGGCCCTTTTTAATACCCGAATGAAGATTTTCCTACCGTTTCACATACCTAAACTTGTGAAATTCCTACCCTTTTATATACCTGAAGCCTGAAAAAGGTACCCCTTTCGGGCGGAGCCTCTCCATATAGGCCATTACAGGGAGTACCCTCCCCTGGGTGGACAACTAGCTAAATAGCACTGGATTTTTACTACTTTAAGCTTATCTAGTTGATATATATTAAAAGGAGCTGGGTAAAATGTTTTTGTAATTAACCCCTTAGTTACTATCAGAAGCATATCACCTAGAAGCGTGATATACTTTCTGGTGTCACTGGCAAGTACACAGTTTGTTTGATATACCCAAAATACCAAATTAGATGATCTCTGATTCATACATAATAGGCCTTTTATTTACATATTTACAAACTACAGCTACACTCTGACAAAGATGAAATCTTATTTTCTGTCATGTCTTTAACTGCCTTTCTTTGATCTTCTGATATTCGTCAATTTCCTTGGGAAAATGTTTTGACAGTTCTTCCACAAGAAGTGACTTGAAATTCTGCAAAGTGAAGGAAAAAGGTATTAAGATATAATTACAAAAAGGGTTTTATTAATAAAACATATTTGTTCAAGTAACAAAACAATCAGTCAGTAAATTATCAGCAAACCAGAGATATTAATTCTCTGCTCATTTTAACATTGTTCTGTTTTGTTACATCTCTTGGATGACAATAATGATAAATATGCTTTTTATTTAAGCTCAGCACCATTTCCAGTAATGTTCAGTTACATGTACATTTTACAAAAAAAAATTAATATTATTTTATAAAAAAAAATTATGTGCAACATTAAAGAACATTGTAAATGAATATATGAAATATTCATATGTTTGAACTGCGGAGAAAGATATGAATTTATGGTTGATCATCGCAGTTATACACACAACTTGAGCAGTTGTGAAATTTAAGCCTGGAAAAAATTCAGGCCTGAACGGGATTCGAACCCATGACCTCTGCGATACCGGTGCAGTGCTCTACCGACTGAGCTAT
>OMLO01000033.1_pt1 | contig 48735 bp, 25 predicted proteins | sample 1674811 | NCBI WGS metagenome assembly OMLO01 (sample SAMN06265003, study PRJEB25207) | coral metagenome | isolation source: Coral host | place: Mexico:La Bocana,Puerto Morelos, Mexico | collected 2008-11-13
TTGAATTTGGACTGATTGGAGAATATCTTCTACAGCTGATTAACAATTTGTCGCACGTTTTGTTTTTAAGGTCACTTTTAAGTTAAACTTGTTTTGTCTTTTCTTCGTTCTTATTTGTTTTTCGTTCAAACTACAAACTTACTTATAACCTAGGGAATAAGTGGAAATATACTCTGCAACGAGAATTGGCTGTCAGTTAAAATAAAATGAAAGCTTAAGCTTACTTTGAAATTTCAGTATTATGCATTTGAAAACATGCATGAAACGTTTATAGAAAAAGTGACTAATCACTGAAGAATTATCTTCTTTCCCAGTTTGTCATTTAATAGCAAAAAATCTTTAGCCTTCAAGTTCAAGTTCATTGAACAATATTTAATTTGTTGTTTTACAGTAAAGTATCTCTCCAGTATTTTTTTTTAAATACAGTCTTGAGTTTATATTAATTTTTCAATAGCAATGTTGAAGAAATATAGTTAATAATTCAAGCCAAATTGTGGTTTGACCACAAGACCTCAGAGAGTTAAAAATTTAATTAATTTAGTGAGATTTGAACAAGGGCCCCTGTATTTTGTTGTTCAATGGAAAACAGTTGTAGTAGCTGTATTATTGACCCTAAATAACAGGAGTGCTGTCTTTTGTGAGATATATCAACAAGGAGAACTTTATCAACTAGCAAGCCAACGGTTGTCTCTTCCAGGGAGATTATTTGGGGGTTATGTAGGGTTATGATTTTGTAACTTTGCAGTGAGGTTTTTCTCTATTTATTTATTGTTTGGACTTCTATTTTGAGTTTGAATAATCTCGTAATACACAAAAAGCAGTGAAAAGCATTGTAGACAAGAAACATTTGTGATATGGTTGCCTTTTAATCCTGGGTTAGTGTTAACTGGCAACTGAACAACCCAGCCCTGTCTACAACAAGTTAACTTGATATGAGCCTGCAATCAAATCGAAAACAGCACTCAATCAGCAGTCAACTTTAGAAAAGCATGTGACCTTGATGTGCTCTAACTTAAGCCCACAATATGGTCATATGATACTGGTCAGAGAATACCTTGTTTTGACAGGTGTCAATTGACAATAACATGAATGTTCAAAATCAAAGATGAAAGCTATAAACCACAAGCAATACCGCTTGCCATGATAACCATGAGAATATCAATTCATGGGTTTCCTTTTCTTTCTCACATGGGTATGGCGCTCCACTTGGTGGTGGCTACCGGAACAATATAATTATGTTTTAAGCTCTCTATTTTACCCTGAAAAGTTAGATTCGATAAACAAGTTGGTTACTGACATTTGAGTGACACCAAGTCTGATGAAAACTGTTGCAAGTGATGTTGCTTCTTATCTTGGATACCATGTTTATCTTTGTACTGCTTAGCCCAAGAATTCCCTGGGTTCCTTAATTAACAGTGCTTTTTGTTGGAAAATCTTATACAAACACTTGCACAACAACAAAACTCAATTACTGACAGCTGATTAGAATTGCTGTTTTTCCCTGAGTATGACAAGCTGTTCTGGTATTGACCAATTCATCAAGTCAAGATGTAGCCACAAAGTCAAGATATTAGCACTGACCTTAGCAGAAAAGCTTGGACATAAGAGTGTTACTTGTGAAAATGATTAAAGGTGTCATTGACACACCCTGACAAAGTAGCATCAGAAATGTACCAAACCATAGCAGCCTCTCTGTTCACTCATCTTCCGAAGCCCATGCTCCTTGCAGTTTGTGGATTTGCTGCGCACTTCGCCCTGTAGCTATAAAGTGCTTTTCACCTCTAAGAGGTACCAGTTCTAAAACAACAGGTTATCTCCAGTCATTTTTTCATTTCGATACCCTTAAAGTACCACAAAAGCTCTTGCTGTGGAGGGTAACATGCTGAGGTACCAAAACTGCTGCTTTAAACCGAAAAATTATAGGTACAGGAAGCATGGGCTTTACCTACCAGTACCCCCAGTCTTCAATCTGTAGTCTGTGGTTTACACTTAATGCTATTCATAGGAACTTAATCAACAGGGAAACATTTCATAGGTTTTTAGTTTTTGTGTTTTTCTCTCAGTGGTGGTTATGTACACTCAAGCAATGGGAAGTAAAGAATGGAGAGAGGTAAATATCCATCCATTTGCAAATTAAACCCATTTTTTAGATGTTAAATGAAGACATAATCTGGTGAGGTGTCATGATACACCATATTGCCGTGAAGCAGTGAAGAGATCTTTCTGGAACGAAAACTAGAAGATTGAAATTAACTGGTGGCTTGGAAGCATGGATACCCAGGGTCATTTATGTATTGTCGTAGACAGTCCCTATACTGACTTTTTCTACCAACAGTAAAACCCCCCTAACTTAGCCATGTTATGGGGGAGCATTGCGTGACATCCCAAAAACACCTGTGAAGGACACTAATCCACCTCAGGCACACACTTTTAAACACTAACTTTGTGCTAAGCCCATTGACTACTATAAACAACATTTTTTTAGATTAATGATAGCTCTATAAAAACAAGGATATTTGTAAGTAGTGTGAAAGGAAGAAACCAGCTTTGAAGAAACACTGGAAATGTTTCAATGGCATTAGAAATAGCCACTTAAAAGTGCTGTATCCTCTGAGTTATCTACAAGAGGTCATGTATTCTAAACAGTCTGGATTTCTTTCATGTTTACACTACTAAAGAAAGAGGATGAAGTCACTGCAAAATATTCTCCTCAAGCTGTTTCTAATCTAGAAATTAATACATTGTAAAAGAAAACCAGTAGCATGGGGATATTTGTATCTGAGATCTATCATGTGCCGGGAGTTATAGATTAGAAATGTCTTGGCAAGAAAATCCACTGGCCTTGGAAGAACTTCGAATGAACTCTAAGCTTGTAGTTAACAGAATTGTTGTTTATATATTAATTCAAATTAAATATGCTTAAAAAACCTCTTTGTCCCGCTACATGTAAAAAAATCATGAAATTATTGTATTATGTATATAGGCATTAGACTAAATAGAAATAATTTTGTTCTTTTTTTAGTTTGGGCGAACAGAGCACATCATGAACACGCTAAATCCAGACTTTGTCAAGACATTTGTCATCCACTATTTCTTTGAGGAAATGCAGAAGTTACGCTTTGAAGTGTAAGTTAAATGTGGAATTTAAAGAAGAATATTACCGGTATTCCCTAGAATGCATCAAATATTTTTGCTGATGTGCGATTGGTCTGAATGTGTTGGATGACTGAATATGCCCCAGCAAACACTGGGGAATATCTGGATGACATTCCCCAATTTTAAAAACTGCACATGTTGCAAAAAACATTTTAAGGATAATAAATACAATAGCCTCTATTTAGCTTGAAATATGCTTGGATATTTGTCCTTGGACATTATCTGTTTCTCAAAGGTCACAGGTTTCCTTGAGCTTAATTCTCTCAGAAAACTGTTTGCTTCTTGGAACTGATAATGTCCGCATGCCAGGCAAATATCTGAGCATGCTTTTGTGGCAAATGGAGGCTTTTACTTTGGATGGATTGAAAACGTTGTCTTTTTACCACTGTGGTTTTTATAGTCATTACAAGCTTAATTAGTGAATGCAAAAGCATATTACTGACAAATGCAGACAAAACCTGTTGCAACAAACAGATAGGTATAGGCTTCTGGTTAATGGCCTTTGTGTAAAGATATATAATTATATATAAGCAGGGGCTTCATTAAAATCTTCAACAGCAGGGCAACTGGTTTTCACACGTAGGCAAACTATTTAATCTGAACTTCTTAATATTAAGAAAAATTTTCCTCCAGATGGTCAAACCAGGTGGGCAAAATCATATTCACAGCTGCTCAATTTGCCCAGCCTTGGCTCCTATTGAAACCCCTGTTTAGTAAGCAATGCTTGTGTAACACAACCCCTGTATAGTAAGCAATGCTTGTGCAACAAAACATTTTACTTGCAAGGATCTGACTGAAGTTTGGAACATACACATGTTTTTTGTGAGAAGTCAAATGATATTTTTATTGTATTTTGATTGGTTTTTACTTTGGATCTGTATATGGACAGATGTATACATAATATAATATTCGTATTTTTTTGTTTCTTTGTATAAAAACCAGATAGCTTCCATGTTGCCGTACGCATATTCAGTGATAGATTGATCACAGAAGAGGTTGAAATGTGGGAAGGTCATTAGTGACACTTGGCTATCACCTTGATCATGGGGCACTTTTTTGTTCTTACAAATTTTTGACATCATCTGTGAATGGGTTGTATTACATAACAAACTCACAGCAACATGGAATCTACATGTATTTGTTAGGTTGAAGATGTATTTTTTTGGTTGAAATTTCTACATTTTTGCTGCTGTCTCGACCATTTAAGTTATTATAATTATACACGTATCTTGAATAAAACATATTTTAATTTGTTATGTTAAATATAGATTAAGCTGGTTTTGTACTGTAAGGGTTATAGCTCTTGAGGTTTTCGGTAGCACTTTTTACGATAACTGCAGGAATTCTCCTGCCCCCATTGGCTAAGTTTCATTGTCAATAAGCAGACAGACGTACAAATTTATAAATAAATTTATATTGTGTCAATGAGCTGACTTCAATTTGTTAGCTGATGATTTTGTTACAGGTCTGTCAGAGGCTTTAATGTTGTTCAAACATTTTGTAATCAATAAAAAAAAATAATTTTAACCAGGTTTTTTTTTTCAGGTATGATATTGATAAAAATTGTCCAAAGCTGTCAGACCATGTAAGTAAACAATGAGTTGGAATTTCACTTTAAAAAAAGAATTAACATTGCATTGGTCCACAGTGATTAACAACCAGTTTCTTCCCACCAATATCACTGACTGCAGTATTAACCATATCAGAGCATGAAAATTAATTACCAAATGATTACCAAATGATCACCAAAGAGAAATTATCTTAGTTGGCAATAAGTTTCTGAACATGTAAATTCTCTCAACAAGCACTAATTCAAATTGTGTGGAGACTTGTAATGAGAATACAGTAACAGCCACCTCTCTACAACTGCCACTTTTTTCTGTCCCTGCAGACAGGTCCATACATTCCCCCTTATTTTAACCTCTCTGCAACGGTCACCTCTTCACAACGGTGACAGCTACCAAAGTGCATTCAATCTACCAAGTTAGACTGTAGATGTATGTGTGTTTAATTTGTTAGCAGTAGAGATTGAAGGATGATTTACTGTTCATACTTGGTCTCGGACATCTCTCTTTGCATGATTACCTAATTTATTCTCTGCAAGAGCTATAGCTAAGATCTTGTCAGGAGGACTAGAAACGTCATATGGTAACTGATAACTAGTAAGTAACTCTAAAAATGACTTGTGCAGTATCTCACTTTCGTACAGCACGCACTTTTAAAACTTTTCTTTGTAAGGAACACCCAACAGGAAATACTGCACTCGAATCAAGAATTTGAAATCAAGATTTTCATCCATCTCACAGAGGATTAAGAGCAATAATTGTTTCTCTGCAATGCAAGATCAAACTGACTAAGATCACTGTCACTGTCACCATCACTGCCCTTTGTGTCAGAAAGCACTTAAAGCCGCAATCAAGACCTCACGGCATTGCTCTTTGTACGAGTAGGCAGTGCCTGGTCTTTGCCAACTTTCACAGTTTAAAAAGGTTTCTGTAAGTCAGATCACTTGCAAGTAATACTTTTATTAACATATTTCAATTATCCAATCAAGGATTTTATTGGAGCTGTTGAGTGTACACTGGGATCAGTTGTTGGAGAGTTTGGTGGAAGACTTCAAAAACCATTGATGTAAGTTTGCTGGTCTTTAAAATTCCTTTGTTTGTGCAGGTACAAAGGTGAAATACTTCGTCTTTAATTAATACCTGATAGTCTTGCCTATGTATCAAAACTGAAGAAAAGACTTTGAAGGGAAGTCATAGTTTACAAATTTTTAGTATGGAACTTTAGATTGAGTGTGATTATGAAACTCAGTACGAGTGTGACTTTTCAATTCTAGTTTACAGACTCTACGTTATAACATCTTACACTCATCTCATCCTGTGAGATACTCTCTCTCCTTAAACCAACATGATCAGTAAGGGCTCTGGAAACGACACTGTTTTCAAGGTTGAAAATCATACTTGTAGACAATCTTGTACTAATCTAAGGTCCCTAGTGTACTTGTAGTCTAGATTAAGTTGTTAAAGTTTAGAATTTGCTTGTTACTCTGCTGGTTACTCTGTATGTGCTGGTGCTCTATTCTTTGACAAATTGTTAGGAAACTTGACAAAGTGACTGAACATAAGAGTTTTTGCAGTTTTTTAAAGTTATGTCCTCTAGGATCATTATTAATAATTTTATCATGCATGCATATTTTTTCCCTCTAGAAATTCAAAAATCAACAAGCCAGGAACAATAATTGGTATGTTAATTATTGTTTGGATTGTTTCCTGAATCAATGTGTAGAAGCTGTCATCTGCATCAAAAAGCAAACAGGTCACAGAAAAACAAGACCATTGTGAAATGGCTACTGTATGTTTTTCCATAATGTATTTACACATAGAAGCATATGACAGCAATTTTAAATGCTGCTTTTCTGTGTTGTAAAGTGCTCTCAAGTGCCATATAGAATAGCTGGAACCTTGCTGTAATCGTTAGTACACTGTAGTATGAATGGAGTACTGTGGAACCCTGTTAATACAGTCGTCAATGGGCTGTGAAAATTTGGCTTTGTTAACATGGTAGAGTCAAATTTTATGACTCTATTTTAATTGAGGACTTGACCGAGATCACAATTGCACAAGATTCTAAACATCTTAAATAAATTGTGTATAAATTTTAAAAAAGTTAAAAATTTCAATCAGAACTTACATGTACAATAATAACGTACAATGGGCAGATGAACATAATTTTTTGAGTGGCCTTATTAATGGGGTAAAATTAAAGAGGATTATACAGGTTGGGATTTCAGAATGTGACTGTTGGCTGTATTAATGGAGTCGCTGGATTATCAGGGATTTCTTATAAGAAGATGTGTTTGGCCACTACAAAAAAGACTGGCTGTAATACATAAAAGCAGGGTTCCACTGTGGTTCCAGTTTTAGGAATGGCTGAGGTTTTGTAATGTTGAGCAAAACTTTAATTTCACTGATAGTGCCTTTCTCTACCAATGTGGATAAATAGGTACATTTACTGGGAAATACAAAATGTAGAATTCTGTGGGGACCTAGGCTACCTGGCCTGCAGTGAACTAGCTGCCATCCAAGGGACTAAAAGTGCTTACCTAGTAAGCTGCGTCGTACCTTTGAAACTGAGGATCAGCGTTGGCCCAAGTGGGCCACTATGCTCAAATCCAGACTGTAACTTGTTTTATATATTTACTTGTTGCTCAGTACCAAGGATAGATACACTTGAGCATCACTTTTGTCTTTGTTTTTGCAGTTGCTGCTGAAGAACTCAGTGATTGCAAAGTAAGCTATGTTTGATTGATTTTATTTTCCCAGGCAAGTTCCGTTGATCATCACATAGATCTAGTTACAGTTACTCTTCCTTATCCCCACATTCTGTAGCAAAATTTAACAGTTGAGTACAATCTTATTCCGTCTACAGGATGTCGTAACACTTCAGTTTAAAGGCCACAAGCTTGACAAGAAAGACTTCTTTGGAAAGTCAGATCCTTTTTTAGTGTTTTACAGATGTAATGAAGATAACAGGTTAGTTAATGTCAAAAAGGTGTATGGCTTGAGGCACCACTTCAAAAGATAATGACTAGATCTATAAGTTCTGGATGGGGTAGACAAAGACAAAACCTGGGGAAAGACATTGATGTTTGGTGACAGGAGGCTAGGGAAGAAAGGGCAGCCAGCAGAATTGTGGTATGAACTGGGGGAAATAGAACAAATTTAGCCACATGGCAAATTAGAGGGAAAAAATGGAAAAGCTCAATGAGGCAGGAGTCACTAATGAAAGGGGGTATGGAGGGGGTATGGAGTGAACTGTCACTAACAGATATTGGAAGCAGAAAATTCTGACCTCTCTTCTTCTCTCCCCTCCCAACGAGAAAACCTCAGTCTATAACATGTAATTAATGCACTTGTCTAACATTTAAGTATAAGAAAGAAGCCCTTTCAAATTTTTTTTTCCTTTTATTTCTAGCTATACTGCAGTTCACAGAACAGAGGTTATCAAAAACACATTGAATCCAACTTGGAAGCCATTTACTGTACATGCCAGGGCACTTTGTAATGGAGATTATGACCGGTAAGTATCATGCCCAATTTTGTAACAATAATTTAATGTACGTCACTAGAATAGACTTAATGCAAAGTTTTTAAAAATTTTATTGAGATAAGGTAGTTTGGCAGATCATATGTACTAGGCATCTGCAGTTGAGTGTAGACCAATATCCTAAATCAATACCCTTGATTGGCACTCAATTAATACTCGATTGACACTCAATCGACACCTGATGACACTTGCTCTACACTTGATCAACATCTTGGTCGACAGTCAGTCAAGATTTGGCTAATTTTTGCAGACATGCCATTGAGTGTCAATCAGTGCATTCACTCAACACTTGCCTGACTATCAACCTTGATCAAATGTCAATCAAGTAGCAATCAAGATGTTGATCAAGGTCTATCAATGGTTGGCTTTCAAAAAAATATGTTTACAGTGTAGTTAAGGATACTTGATTTCTGATTGCACTTGTTGATATCCTCATCTTTGCATTTAGAATCAAGTTCATGCCCATTACTGCACTTCCTCATCCTTGGTTATCTCCACAGATGGCATCATCCTTAAGTTGAAAGTGATTGTTTGGAGATTATTTGGTATTACTGCATATTCTACAAGTTGTTGCATTCATATTCTGTTATTCCTCAGGTCCATCAGGGTGGAATGTTACGACTGGGACAGAGATGGAGGGTGAGATGATTCCTTTTAAGACAAATTTTCGAACAGCACAAAGACATTAGCATAGATAGACCGCAAAACAGTTGTTTTTTCTTCCCTATTCAGAAGGCGCGATGTGGCGTTTGCATAATTCTTGCGTGCAAAGTGCACGAGCCTAACACGCCTATAGGGCTTTTGGGGCAAAAAAAACAATTGTCGGCTTATCATACAACAAATTCATTCTGACCAGGGGTTCCAGTGATGTCACCAAGGTGTCGAAAATTCCTTTACACCTCCACCCAAATTTAAAATTTGATACTTTGGATACTATATTTTCTGGAGTGCTCTGTCTACTGCAATTGTAGCACTGCAGTCCGCCACTGAATTTCTGCTATTTACATTCACAGTGGTGTCAAAGCTCATTAATTTTGATTAATTTATTTGCTTTACTCGGACAAATGACTTTGGCATAGGTGGAAATTTTGTGGGACTCTTTGAAATCAGCAGGCTGCACTCTAGTGTAATGCCTTACTTTCCTGATGAAGGAAAGACTTATCGGTAGCTAAGGTATTTCTTGATTTATAATCTTGTTGTTTTAGGCATGACTTGATTGGAATATTTTCCACAACCATCAATGAACTAAACTCATCTCGTGGAATGACATTTGAGGTATGTTGCCTCTTTGTGAAGAACACTCTCTTATTCATCATCCATTGTTTGGTTACTGTGATTTGAAGTGTTCACAGTTGAGAACAAAACAGGAATTTAGGTTAATTTGGACACATAGTGGGAGGCGTGGTGGCCTCATGGTTTGTGCGCTCGACTCTGGATTGAGCGGTCCGGGTTTGAGCCCTGGCCAGGGACATTGTGTTGTATTCTTGGGCAAGACACTTAACTCTCACAGCACCTCTCTCCACCCAGGTGTATAAATGGGTACCGGCAAATTTAATGCTGGGGGTAACCCTGCGATGGACTAGCATCCCATCCAGGGGGGAGTTGCAATATTTCTAGACGCTTAATGCTATGGAGACCAGGATAAGCTCTGGCCTGATGGGCCAGTAGGCTCGTATGCAGACTTTACCTTACCCTTGGACACATAAACTTTTAAACTGTCTTGTACTTTTTTATCATGATAATTACATATGAGAGCAGATTTATGCACCAACTCTTCACTTTCTTATTTGTAGGCCATAAATCCAAAGAAACAGGCAAAAAAGAAAGGATACAAAAACTCAGGCACGGTCAGTGTTTAGGCTGTAATACTGCCAACAACAACAACAACAACAACAACAATAATAACAACAACAACAATAACTACAATAACGATAGCAATAGTAATAACAATACCAACAACAACAACAACAACAACAGCAGCAACAACTAAAACAAATACATGTTGTCAGAGCTTAAAATTTGAACACACTACATGTATTTCAAGAACATGTTAGAAACATGTAAGATTGATACAACACTGTATCATAAAATTTAATTTTTTTGTAGTTCATGCATTGTAGATGGATCACTTATGTTACCGAAACTGAATTGAATTGTTGACATGTAGATCCATGGAGTGCCACTGGTCAAACATTAGGGCACTCATAAAGAGCTGTCTGTTTACAAAGTGACTTTTTTCTGAACCTGTACATTTGTTTTCATGGTCTCAGATTTCCCTCATGCAGTGTAAACTGGAGCAGCAGCCATCATTCTTAGATTTCATTAGAGGAGGGTAAGATGTCATTTTTTTAACCTAGAAATTCAGTGAGTGTTTTCTTGAAGTGTTTAATGTTGTTCTCGGCATTGCTTCAGTTTCCTAGGAGAGCTCTCTGATTGCTTAATCACCAAGGATTCACTAAAAAGCTAATTTGAATTGTAAACTTTAATACTGGTTAAATTAGTAAATACCGGTTGGCGGTATCAGTTGGCTAACAGGGTTGGGGTGAGGAGAAATCTGTGTGCATAATGTAAAACATTGGGTATGGGGTATATATTACATAATTATGTTATTTATCGATTGCAAAGATGTATGATTGTTTCAAGTTTTTTCAAGTTTCAAGTTTAATAATTGCACACTATTTACAGGAAATAACTTAGTATTAGACGGTATACAATAATTAAAAAAAAAGAGAATAAGAATAATTTGAGACAATGATATCCTGATTTTGAGGTATTTACATGTAAATCTGATTTTGTTTCAGAACTCAGATAAACTTTACAGTAGCCGTTGATTTCACAGCTTCAAATGGTAATTAGATGATTGATTCGTGTGACAAACATTTTTTCCTCCTTACCACTTATCAATACAGTCATTAACTCTCCTGTATTCATACAGGAGCGCTCAAACCCAGACTGCTTGATCCAGACATGAGCGCTCTAACCATGAGGCCACCACACCTCCACACTCGCGTGCTAACAGCTGTGCAAATGTATTGGAAAAAGGAAGTGTTTAATACATAAGAAAAGAGTTAACTGCCACAGGATTGTTTTGGTACGCAAACATAGCCTCTGTTTCATTGCTTTGGAACACCAATGAGGCTGCTGTGTTGTCATGTGAAAATGGTCTATGGAGTTAGTCTTACCACACTGTCACACAACATAGACTCACAAGTTGTACATGTAGTGGTATTTTTCCCTGTCTATTGTCAGCGATACTGCATCTTGCACATTTGACTCAAACTTCTTTTGTTTCAAGGTGACCCAAGGAATGCAAACTCATTACATTACATCAACCCCTATGAACAGAATCAATATGTAAAAGCCCTCACAGCTGTTGGTAGAATTTGTCAGGATTATGACACGTGAGTTCTGCCTCATTCAGGATGTCATCATATAATACAAAATAATATAATTTATACCTGCTACACCAGCCGTAGCTTCAGTGGAACAGGCCTTTGTATGCCTTGAATACCTATAGTAGTTCCCGATAATTATAAAAAGCCTGCAATACAACTGCACAGCCTTTAGGGCTGATTTTCAATAACAATGGAACCAGAGTCAGAGTTGCAATAATTATTACAAGAGCACTTGTGACTGAGAGAGGTATAGTTAGTGTTGTAAGCTCATGTGAATCATAGCCGAAAGAATTGTGTTAAATTTTGTTTGGATTACACTCACAATGCCGTTGCTTATGATGTAATGAAAACTCGAACAAACCAAACCAGTTTTGCTTTGTGATTGGTTTATTAGATTCTACATCTATATGTACTTCTAACTCAGACTGTATAGTTTTCACTAGATCACAGGCATTGAAGTTGTAAGCAAAATCAGTATTCTGCTTTCATTGGTTTGATTTCACCTGGTGGTTTAATTTCCCTCTGTGCTTCTTATTAGGGATCTGACTCTTGAGTTATGCAACCATGATTTTTTTTTATTCACCTTGTGTTGTGTTATTTAGGGATAAACTGTTTCCTGCATTTGGTTTTGGTGCTCGTCTGCCTCCAAACTGGCAGATTTTGCACGAATTTCCCTTGGTGAGTGGCAAGATGTTCCATTATTGACAGTCCTGTAAAAAAAATATTTTTTTATAACAATATGACTCATATTTCTTTATTGTAAATTATTTCATTAGAATGGCAATCCTCAAAATCCAATGTGTGAGGGAATAGATGGCGTTACAGCAGCTTATTATCACAGTATTCAGAGAGTGAAGCTCTATGGTAATAAACTATGTCTATCAATCCCTTCCTGTCCATAAAAATCATGATTCGTCAGGTTATTTAATTAACTTTGTAAATCTGTTGGGTCACATTTAGTGCATGGTTATGTGATATATAGAAGAGCAAGCATTGGAAAAAGTATAAAAGGACTGAATTGGTGTGTGTTCAATTAATATCTCAAAGTCATTTGACCTTATCTTGGTTATAGGTCGCAAGCCACTACAAGTACTAGATATTTTTTTAACGTATAAATGCATTCACACAGTTTTGGGTAATGGAAATAAATTAATAGAAGAAAGAATCGACCACTTGGTAAATAAAATAAATAAATAATAATAAATAAATCTTTTTAACTGTCAAAGTGTTTAGCATTGCTGTACTAATTGTGAGCACTGCAACAAATTGTTAGTAGTAATAATCAGTAAATGATGTATTTTTTGTAGGTCCAACAAACTTTGCACCAATAATAAATCAAATCACAAGGTAGGTTTTACTTTATTTCTATATATGCTCCATGTAAAAGTCTTTTGCAGCTGTTTTGAGTGTCAGTCATTTGTATTAGTCCACTGTTGGCTTTGAAGCTTGAGAGCACAATAAATTCAATGTTTCCTAAATGCCAAGACTATCAGTAAAATAATTACAGAAAAAGAACTCATTCTTTTAATGTTTTTTTTTTGCTTTAACATATTTGTTATAAATTGTTTTCCCCAAAAGTACCTGGGCTTATCAAGGTGGATTACAATATTCCAATTTTTATTTATTCTGGCTCACACGCAAACAAAATGGTTGCCACAGTCAGGGGAAATATTTTTTTTTTGTGGTCAGGGAAAACTCAGGGAGTTTTGTATCACGTCAGGGAATTTCTGAATCCTTGTTCAAAGTCAGTGAATTTAATCTTAAGGTTGCCGCAAATTATAATACACAAAATAATTGTAGGTTTTATGCTGTAATCCCTCAGAGCATCTGCTGAAACAATTAAACTACCGGTACTCACCCTATGAGTGATAGCCACCCTCTGAGTGATAGTCAGCTTGACTGCACCTCATTGACTATATGCTCATATATGTAGAAACTTGTGTTTGTAGTCTTATTGTAGATCAATAAATTGTATTAAATTTAATACATCTTTTGTTGACCTTTTATTAATAGAATAGCAACTGCATCACACAGAGAAAAACCTGGGGAAGAGTAAGTACAGTATAATCCTGATATCAACAAATGAATTCTCCTTCCTTGTCTCTGCATATAATTCTTATAGTACTGGTTAGGAGAATAATTATAATGATGCCCAGAGACGTTTAACCCTTATTTCAATATTAAACAATTCTGTGCTCACATTCCTTATGAAGTGTTTTGCATCAGGCACATTTTAAAGCAGATTGAGAAGCTGACCCAGATCAAATGTTGTTTTGTCTGTGTTACTCTCTAATCTGTTTTGTTCCTTTTCAGATATTTTGTGCTACTGATGTTAACTGATGGAATCATTTCTGATATGGCACAGACAAAAGAGGCTATTGTAACAGTAAGTTTTGGCTTAATCTTTAAACCTTTATTAATACCTCTGTATTCATTTGTTGTCTTGAATCCAACGTTAGGCAAAGACCATACTTCAACCTAAGTAATCCATCTGACTGGAGCTCACCCTAAATGATCTAATAAATGTGTTGGGCATTTATTAAATGTTTGTGGTTTAATGGGGGAAGCTATCAAAGATATATGAGGCGTTTATTAATCAGGGGCATTTATTTCAAGTTAATAAAAACTACTGTCAAAATCTAATAAAAGTTCATACTTCTATATCAATGCGTCAACAACAGCAAGTTTATAGTGCTATTATGTATAATGCCGCAAGATTGAACAGGATACAATTCGTAAGCCATTGCTGTCCAAGTATCCAAGGTGTTACTGGTAAATAAATTGCGTAATTTTGCTTTACAGAGAGTTTTCTTCACTGTTAGACGATTCTTTTAGGGGATTCTATTAATTAGATGGACTAGCATCCTGTCCAGGGGGAGTAGAAATACTCCTAGCCGCTTCATGCTACAGAAACCGCGGATAAGCTCCGACAGCTATGGTCCACTAGGATCGAAAGGCTTCATTTTTTTATTAATTAGAAACAGGGCGTATTTTAGAGATAGTTGTCTACTTTAAACTTTACACTACACCAGGTGCATTTAATGGATAGAAGGCATTTATTAGAGAGGGAGTGTTTCTTAGATCATATATGGTATTCCAGTTCTCGTACCATGTCACAGCTAGTAGTATTGCCACTTCACCTGGATAGGATGCTATTGCAGGTTTCCTTGCAGCATTTTGCAAGGTTGATCTTGTGCTAAAACAGTTTCTGGGTACTATGGAGTGTCAAAAGAAACAATTCTAGCTACAAATTCCAGATTAAGCAACTTTCATCCATTACTACTTTCTCAGGGTCGCTGATCCATCTTAGTAAAATTAAAACATGCTGTCAATATAGAGGTTGAAAGGATAAAATAATGGTGTTGGTGTAATAAGAGCATTCCATTTCATTTTGAAATAACTAGTTGTTGCATTTGACTTCACTACTTCCAGAGGGCTGTTGCTTTTGGGATATGCCATCAACTATGAAATTTTATTGGCTGCAGCTGTTCTTGGAGGGTAGCTACATTTTACTATAGAGGGCCAAATGTTTTGGAGCTTGTAGTTACAGTGTAGACTCCTAGGTGGAGAGACGTGTTAGTGATCTGACTCATGCGCTAAAAAGAGTGTACCACAGCACCAATTTGCTTAGGTATAAACTTGATGATAAATTTGGTGGACACCCCTTTTGTTGGTTTGGGTGACTTTCATTAAGTTGAAGTTATTTCCTCCTCCTTGTAGGCTGCCTCACTGCCCATCTCTATTATTATTGTTGGTGTTGGGCCAGCAGAATTTGATGGTAGGTTTGTTTGATAGAAGCTTCTTGTGTGTCCTCATTGTAGTCATATGATATTGGTCAATGAGATCAGTATCATGCCAGGTAAATCCATCTTAGGATTCTTTAGGATCTGATTATTTTAGCAATAGCAATGTCGGTTAGGATCCTGTGGAATAATCCTATAAAATTCCTGTAGGTTCTTACACAAGATCGTACATTACTGTGATCTGACTGGGCCAATAACATCCTATAACAAAGCCTAAGAGAATCTCTGCCACAGATGTATCCAACTTTGTTCCCAGGGCCTCTCATCTTCCGACCCTCTTGGAGCAAGAGAGGAGAGAGTGAACAACCCTCTTGCTCTGGGAGGGCAGGAAGATGTCAATGTCTTGAACTCTCGCCTTTTTGAACCTCCTGATTGTCATTTCCCTCTCCTTGGTAGAACACTAATTTTACCCCTGATTTCTACTACTCAATTATCAAACCAATTTTTATTTCCCATTACATTTTCAATGACAGCCATGGAAGAACTTGATGGTGATACAGTCCGTCTGTCGTCACGTGGAAGATATGCTGAGAGAGACATTGTACAGGTAAAAAGCCATCAGTTCACATGTTACTTGTTAATATTATAAAATAATGCTGTAGACCTGCATGCCTTTTCTTTTGTGAAGGATAAAGCTGTAGAATTTTCTCAATGACAACTACCAGTATATGTCGGTGTGGCGTACTCTCTGTACACTTCTTTTGTGAGCAAATACTGAGTTGTAGTCCTTGACTTATCATTGCTTGTTTATATTTTATAATTTGACCTTCATATGACAAATTCAAGTACTGTATAACCACCTGAATGTACACAATACAAACTGTAATAGCTGTAACAATTCAAGCATTTAATTTGGCATTAATTTGCGACATGGTAACATAATTATTTATGCCTGGGCACCTTGTAATTCCTCTTCTAGCAACTTCCCACTGGATTTATTCTCTCAATAGCACACATTTATGTCATGAGGACATATTTTCAACTAAGTGATACCTACCTCTTCCTTGTCATGACCTCCTGACCACCTCCTTGTCCTGTCCTTATTTCATCTTCTTCCCACATCTCTTGTCTTACTCCCTCCTCTTCCTTCCAGTTCTACTCTACCTCTTCCTTGTCTCGATCTCCTCACCTCCTCCTTGTCCTGTCCTTATTCCTTCTACTCCCCACAGGTCTTGCCTTACTCCCTCCTCTTCCTTCTACTTCTACTCTACCTCTTCCTTGTCATGACCTCCTGACGTCCTCCTCTTTCTGTCCTTATTTTATCATCTCCCCACATCTCTTGTCTTACTCCTTCCTCTTCCTTCTACTTCTACTCTACCTCTTCCTTGTCTCGATCTCCTCACCTCCTCCTTGTCCTGTCCTTATTCCTTGTACTCCCCACAGGTCTTGCCTTACTCCCTCCTCTTCCATCTACTTCTACTCTACCTCTTCCTTGTCTTGACCTCCTGACCTCCTCCTTGTCCTGTCCTTATTTTATCGTCTCTCCACATCTCTTGCCTTCCTTGCTCCTCTTCCTTCTCTCCTGACCACCTGACCTCCTTGTTTTCTTCCTCTCTTCCCCCGTGATCTCCTTTTTCATTTCCTTGCATCCTCACCCTTCCACTCCTCCTCCTCCTGCTTCTACTTGACATAAAGACTACTGACATGAGGTTGTTATGCTGTGGTCTCCTGCTCTGATTGGTTGTAATTTAAGGTAAGATAGTCTCAGCTCAAAGTTTTTTCCCATTGTTTTTTTTTTCAGTTTGTCCCATTCCGGGATTTTCAAACCCAAGGCACATTAGCTCCAGATTTGCTCTCAAAAGAAGTGTTGGCAGAGGTCCCAGATCAACTGCTCTCCTACATGGCAAAAAATGCCATAAAACCAAAGCCACCTCAACCAATCTCAGTTGACTACATTACTCCAATCATGCCAAATTCAGCCAATCAAACTGCCCCATTTGCAACCAATCAGAGTACACCATATCCAGTCAATCCAAGTGCACCTCCTTTACCAGCCAATCACAGCATTCCTTATCCAGTCAACCAGGGAGCACCATACCCAACAAGTTAGGTAGTGAATTGTAAATAATGGTCACCACATTATTAAGGCCACTTTTTTTGGCCTGACAAAACCCTACATGTTTTCTTAGAAGAAAACCCTATTAATGTGGCCACCCTGTTAATACAGCTTACACATACATTCTAAAATTCTAACCTCTAATGCTTTATAATTTTGTCTCATTATTTTATAAGACTACTTGAACTGGTTTTGTTTGTTCCAGTTCCTGTGTTGATATTGCATTGCATGGTTTCAGAGTAAAACCTCCATTTTCCAATTTCTCTGGCATAATATGGACAGAAAAGATTTGATGTTATTAGAGTTAAAAACACCATTTTCAAATTTCTGCGGCGTAGTGTGGATGGAACCTGAGAGTTTCTTCCCACTTTTCTTTCAGTTTGTCCCATTCAGAGATTTCCAAACACATGGTACATTAGCTCGGGATTTGCTCTCAAAAGAAGTGTTGGCTGAGCTACCGGATCAACTTCTCTCCTTTATGACAACACACATGATAAAACCCAAGCCACCTCGACCAATCTCTGTTGACAACATCGTGCCAATCATGCCTCAATCAGCCAATCAAACTGCTCCATTTCCATCCTATCCAAGCACGCCATATCCAGCCAATCCAAGCACACTGCCTTATCCAGCCAATCAGAGCATCCCTTATTCAACCAATCAGGGGCCTCCTTACCCAATAAACTAAAACGTTGGCAAAGCCAACCATAGACTTTCAAAATGTGCAATGTAGTACATCTTAGGTTACATATTGCAATTGTATCTATTTCTATGAACAAGTAACGTGAGTTCTAGTGGTATCACTTTAAGCAGTTTATCTATCTTATGATACTTGTCTCACAAGTTTTCTTGTAACACAAGTTGTTCATCAACTTCTCTTACTGTAACTCAATAGACTTCTGGAAAACATGGTGCGAGCAAGTTGCATAGAATGTGTTCCTCTATTTAACAATAATTACTAACTTAAAAAATAACATGTGACCCCATCAGCTTTGTTCGTCAATTAATCCTGGACTTCTATCATAATTTGTGTGTCTAGCTAGGGTGAAATAACTTTGCAAGTGATTTGCTAAAGAACTTATTGTATAGTCTATAAGTCCCCCCTCCCTGTTATTGTCAGGAACTGGTAGGTTATGTTCTTTTAGGACAACAATTCCAACCGAAACCAGTGTAATTTAATTTTTCTGTTAGGAAAATATCTCACTGAATTTTGTTGAAGCATTCTACTCCTCTCATTAGGAAAAAGAACATTTTTGTTTGATTTGGATAGTTCTTTATGATCAGAAGAGTTCGAGTATTCTGTTGAGAGAACGTTTGAACCAATGCCTTCCTCCACAAAAAAGAAAATTTGATGCGGAATTTGATGTCAAAACCATCTAACTTAATAGTGAACAAACAATCCCCAACCAACCTACCCTCCCATTCCCCACCTAAAAATAACACTTAACTGACAGCTTTTAGTAGTTGATAATTTGTCCTTGTAAATCCTAGTTTGTCCCTTTCCGTGACTACATTGGACAAGCTGGGAATGTCATAAGTGGGGCTCGATTGGCAAAAGACGTGCTGGAAGAACTTCCAGATCAGTTCCTAGACTACATGAAAAAACACATGGTGAAACCAAGGCCTCCACAATACAACTTTCCTGCCATGGCTATGCCTTAAGAATGGGAGTTATTTAAAGATTATATAGTGTAAAACATTGTAGTGGAAAACATTTGATTTTAAAAAAAATATACTATAGTTAAGCTATTTATTTTATGCTACAGCTATTCAAGCTGTCAGTAAATTGAAGTAGGGGCCCTGCAGCCTCGATCCCAGAGAGGTAAAGAAAAGAAAGCATGGGATCGAGGTTGGGAAAGAAGAGAAAGCGTGGGATCGAGGTTGGGGCCCTTGCTTATCTCTGGGCACTGTGTGGGACTGGTAGTGTGCTGCTTGATGGTTAGGTCACGACTTAGGTAACTTCAAATAAATAACTATAAATCTGTAGGGCAACTTAGATTTTTGAGCATTCATTCAAAACATAATGGATACATGTGTATAACATGTTGTGAAAATTAACGACTAGTAGTGTTAGGATTATTACAATAATTTACATATTTTATAAGAAATTCCTTACAATCCGTATAACTTATCCAGTGAATAAATTTAAAGTGACTTGCCAAATGGAAAAAAACAGGTTGGTGATGTTCACTTTGAGACAGTTGATATACACCAACAAACGTTTTTTTCAAAAGCTTGTTGTGCATATAGGTGCTACTGCAGGTAAATCATGTTTATGAAATACATTTTAAGGATATTTACCAGTCGCAACCTTTTTAGGGACTAAAAATGTATTCACACCTGGTGCCCAAGGAACTGGTGCTTGGACAGCAATGCAAAATAGTGTTGCATTCGCACACATTTACTCCAAGTGTCCAAGAACCATTTAGTGCCCGAGTGTAAGGTCATGACCTTTTACCCAGGCATGGGCACTGTGTGCGAATTCTGGTGTGAACTCATATTTGGAAAAAAGGTGTGTTAGAAAATCTAGCTTGGGCATCAAGTGTGAACATAGTCTAAATAACTTAAATTAACCCAACACAATCACGATAATGTTGCGTCTACCTTCGGATTCAAGCATAATAAAATAAAACTGCCTCTGTGGTAATTAAATCAATAACAAATTCAGTTTGCTAGGTATGATGCATTTTTTATTAAAATATCAACTTTCCATTTGATATGTACAACAGTATGTAAATAAAATACTATTGTAAGTGTTTTTAGCTCCATTGACATTAAGTGAAAGTTCTCTTCTTCGTGATGTTAGTAACTGTTGTAATCTGACGAATAGCGTTTGTGTTGTTTAGGAGAACTTAGTGTAAGAATTCTCCTGCAACTTCGAAAATAGATTTAAACTAGTTACTAGTAGTTACCTGGCATTTTGACAGTCTTAAACTGGGTACATTAGTTTTTCATTTTTCACTACAAACTACACGAGGTAGAGACGAATTCTGAGTGCTTTTCAGCATTTTGCCGAACTTTTATTTTAGGTAATGACAGTACTGTAACAGTTTTATTTTGTTTGTGGTACAAAACAGGAAGATGCTCAGTGAAAGTCGAAAACAGACAGGTCATGCTACAGTTTAGCAGGTATGAGTTTAGAGTAGTATAGGAGGGTAGGTTTGTACCAGAATTTTACCATTCGTTAACGAACTGTTGTAATTTTCGTAGGACTGACTTTGTTCACTCTACGGTAAATACTGCATCAGTATGCTGCATAATTTGTAGGTGTAACATAATTTATGCCTTAAGAAATATTTATGTATTAAAAATACATTATTCCTTTCACTCTGACCAGAGCTAAGATATAAATATTTCAAGTATTCTGTACGAGATTAGGATAAAATAGTTATATTTCACTATTACATAACACTTGTAACCTCCAAAAATGAGATATTGCTCCACAAGTTATTTTGGAGTAAGAATCCTGTTGAAGAACATACTTCTTTTTAAGAAAAATAAAGCTTGCATTTTCAAGTTTTGAACTCTCTATACGATTCCATTTTTTTTCAAAAATTGAACTTTTTGCACAGACATCTACGGTCACCTGGAACATTAGGAATGTATCTACTGCTCATGAGATCACCGGTGACTGTCACGCAATCTGTGGTAACACTGGTACTGTCACATTCAGTTGGGCTGTCGGCGTGACTCCAGTAGTAACCCTTTATACAGACTTCTCTGGGAGATTTTAGAAGTGTTTTCCACTACTGTCTGGTCCTATAGATATTGGCAGTTGTGCTCGCTGTTTCATAGTTGTGTCAGTGGAATACTTCAACACTGCCTTGGGTATTTGCATTTGTCTTGGAGCTCTCTGCTGTGTATTGGCTGCGCCGTTGACCTCAGCAGCATAGCTAGCTTTGCTTCTTGCAATAAGCCCTTTCAACTTGCCATTATCTGTTGTGCAAAAGGTAGTCGCGATAGGAATTGGCTGTGGTGCACACTTGCAACCAATTGCCCATGAACCTTCAGGTTTCTTTCTCGATTCGGCTAGACGCTTGGAATCTGTTGTCACTAGTGCTTCTCCTGAAGTATTCACCAAAATATTGCGTGTTTCTTTTGGACGGGAGAGAGTAGCAACCCTAGAAGCATTGGCAATATTGGCTTCAGGAGATGATTCTTTGTGCTGAGGCAAAGATGCAGGCTTGCCACCACTGCCTTCTCCAGGAGTGTCCTTGGCTTTGCTGATGGGTACTATCCTGGGAGAAGTCACCTCATTATGCTTCTTCGTATTTCCTGTTGGCTTCCGCATTCCTTGTCCTTCCACTGCCATGTTCATGCCGATGTATGGAGGAGCTGATACTTGAGGCTGAAGGGAGACAGGAAACAAACTTCAACATTTGGTTCTTGTAGTCTTCAGGTACATCAAGAAAGTCTCAACTCCTTACTTATGGGCTGTTTTGGTTTGTTGTTTGTAATCTGTGTTAATCTTCTCCATTCTTAACCTTCCATAGCTTGGTACTTAAGGATTTATTATTGTATCTTGGTGTATTTTCAGGTTTACTTTTAAAGGTAATTTTTTAGGTGGCCAAAATAAATCAAAATACGTAGACTATCGTGACCAAATTCAACGCTCAGCAAGAACTGTAGATACTCTCAGTTCCAATCAATACTTGTCGCTTAACTGGGATGACACATGCATTTTATAGTTATAGACAAAGGCAAGTAAACAACCCTGCCATACAAACTAATTAATTTAAAACGCGTTAAGATTGTCTATATTCTCAACAGATACCACATCGAAACTGTACTAGTATGTCTGTACGTTTCTCATTTCTGGAAACTAGCTTAACAGCATGCTTGAGCTCTTAAAGGGAGATCAATCAAAGTCTTGATTTATTTTAACCTTAAAATGGAAGGCAACCTGAAAATAATAGTTTACTAAGATATAAAATCACCAGCAAGATAGTATTACGACATAAAGGAACAAGGATCGTTAGGGATGAAGAAGATTAACACGGATTAGAAACGACAAACTTTTCAAGATGCACAAACCGTGGGGTAGCTTGGTAACCTTGCATTTCTATGTGACATGATCACAGGAACAGGTGCCCATGAATTGAAAGTACTTGTGACATGAGGCTCAACTCCAGTGACAAGGCTACAATGGTCCACAATACGAAAGAAAATAAAGAATAATGTGGGACATTTACCTGTTTAAAAGCTAATTCATATCTTCCTGTCTCACAATTCTTGTCCTCTCGTCGGTCAAGAACCACTGCAAAAAAAATCATAAACTCATTAAGCGCATGCTCACAAACTTCTTTATCAAAACACCATCTCTTGTAGTCTCAGAAGGGAAAAAGAAACAACGGTGAGTGTAGTCCTTTAACAAAACATGGCTAACACGTGGAAGCGGTGTTGTTTACTTCGTTTACAAGCCTCATAATGGCACAAAGGCCTCACTTTAGTCACAAGACCCCACTGGCCCACAACTGCTGCCCCTGACCAGTTTATTTAGCATAAATAAGAGTAATTCCACACCCCCTGAGTGGGGCACCAGTCCACTGCCGCTCCCACCCAGCCTTATTTGGCCTCTAAGTCTCCCGGCGCAATACTCAGAACGTACATTGATTCCATTCTTTGTGCAAAAATTAACTATCCCATCTCAAGACATGGTCCTACCTTTCATGGTATCTTCCAACACTTGAGCACACAGCTTTCTGGTGACAGCTGTACTTGGTCCCATGGTAGGACTACAATTTATTTCCAGCTAACAGTAAAACATGTCGGGTATCAGTAAAGACATCACATGAACAGTTTAAAGTTCACAGTAAAAATGCTGAGCCCTTAAAGCCGCTTTGAAAGTAGTAGCACGTGCCTTAAGGAAAAAAATCTAAGACTGAAAACGAAATCCTTTTCTCTTTAGAAATGATATAGATTCAATTCCAGCTCAATTTTCCCCAGTCGTAAATCACTCGTGTTTATTTTAAGGGTTTTGATAAGGTAGAATCAAAAAGTTAAGTAGATCTTTAATCAAACCCATAACTTTCCTAAAGAATACATCAACTTAGACGACCGGTTAGCTCAGTTGGTAGAGCACCGGACTGCTGTGCGGGAGATCGCAGATTCAAAACCTCGACCGGACCAACACTCAGGGTCTTTAAATAACTGAGGAGAAAGTGCTGCCTTTGTAACGACATCTGCAAATGGTTAGACTTTCTAGTCTTCTTGGTTAAGGACGATAAAGCTGTAGGCCCCGTCTCACAGTACTGGTGTGGGACGTAAAAGAACCCACACGTTGTTCGGAAAGAGTAGGGAACGAAGTCCCAGGTGTGATGGTCTATCACTTATTCTGTTCTGGGGGCACCTGTGTATCCTACTATTCACTCTAAGATTGTAAGATTGCGAACTGCGTGGCTGCAATTTGTCCCTAAATGAGCAGTCTGGCAAAGTCCCCCACAAAGTGTTGTAAAGTGCTTTGAGCTTTAGGAGAAAGCGCTGGGAATTGCTACCACAAAGAAAGGTCAACTGCACTTACCAACCATGGCTTGTAGTCCTCGCTAATGATGAAATCAGCACCGTAGAGCTCAAATGAATTCTAAAAGAGAAGAGATTCCATTAATTGCAGAATGAACAACTGTCTGCGTACAAAGAGAACACCCAAACTGCAAACACTTGAATTGTCCTTGTTGCTTAAGTTTAAAACTGAATAACTTTGCTGTGTTTTAGCAGACAGGCTTTACCTTGCGATACTCGACAATCTCCTGACAGGATTGTACAGCAGAGATAACAGCTTTCTTCATTCCAGGATAGATTACATCTTCCCACATCTCACCAACACCACGCTTTCTACAACAATAGAATTGTTTCAGCTCTAAGTATACCTTTGGTAAAACTGTGCTCAGTCGTTCAAAATTCGCTGTTTTTAGTTTGTGCTAGTTGCAGTGCCAGCAAAGAGGGGTGGGGTCTTATGCAATTTTTCATGTTACCTTAGGGCTTGTCACTCCATTAGCTATAGTAAAGAAACACGAAGTGAACGTTGTAGCTAAAAGCTTATCCAGGGTAACTAAAAGGTTTTTTCAGTTATAATCCCTCTAACTCTTCTTATTCAAGTCATATTAATCCTTGATCCTTTTTGGTTTGTTAGTTAACTAGTTTATAAAAAAATTAACTGGGACCCATTTCTTGAAAGCCCCAGATCCTTTTCAGGCCCGTAATTATAAAATCATTTTTTTTAAATCAGAGAGGTGTATACGCCTGAAACTTCTTGTATGAAGGGAACATCTGCTTCTATTAAGAATATGTGAATAAAACAGTTCTGTAATAAGGTTTTCAGTTTTGCTACAGCTTTCCGGTTGCAAAACCTTTTCAGGACCTTGGAGAAACAGGCCCCTGTAGCTTAAAGTTCTCTTTCAATGCGAGGGTAATACATGTATACCCACATGACAAGAAAAGAACTTGCCATATACTACTGTATGCTACTCACTTGAGATATGTCTTCAAATCATCGCTGCTCCACATGTTTTCATCAGGGATGCGTTTGTCTCGAATGCCATTCTCAAAGTGTTTTTGGATGGAATTGTTGGCCAGATGGATGCTTCTACAGATGAAAAAAAAATACAAATCATGTCAGTATTGTATTTAAAATATTCAGGGCTGAGATTCTACTAATGGTTACCATACATTCCATTCAATATCTCTTTTGAAAAAAAGTTGGATGTAAAAATAAATTAAAACTTACATGTGGTAGTCTTCCAGAGAAAAGTTTTGACTACAGAATCGTATGTAGCAATCCTGAAAAAATATGAAAATGAGCAAATTATGTTACTACAGGTGACAAAAAGTTAAATTACGATACCATTAGCACGATCAAAATTACCTTATAGAACCATAGTGTCAGAGGATTCCAGTCAGTCACCAGAAACCATTGCCTAATGTCAAACTTCACACTATAGATCAGCAATGGCTTTTCTGTAGAAAAAGATGTAACCAAGAAAAGAATTAGAGATTTAAGGAGGTTTAGCCGTGATCTTTATCTTGGAGATGCTTTCAGTCGTTACACAAAAGAATGAGTCAGCAACTGCTCTGAATCTAATGTTATTACTGTATTACTGGAATGGTGAAATGTTTATGATTCTGGTTAAAAACCTTGCAGGTTTGTGAAAGTCTTGAAAGATCCTTTAAGGGCTCAAATTAGATCGCCAGTTAGTCTTTTAAAGTCTCAGAATACGAACCATAAAGGTCTGGTAAGAGTCTTAAAGGTGTTTGGCAAGGTATGTACAAATGTAAAGATCCTTAGCTACAGGCTGTAGCAATATATATGTTTGAATATCCTTCAAGATCCCTTTTTTCAAGAAGCAACCCTAGAAGCACTGGCAGTACTGGCTTCAGGAGATGATTCTTTGTGCTTCTCACTTTTCTCAAGATCCTTACCTATCCTTACTGATCCTGAATGTATGTTTCCCAAAAAAAAAAAACAATCCATACCTATCCCCCAGGAGGGCTATTGGAGATTCAGATTAAAAAGGACAGGGTTGCTTGTCAGAAATATTGAAAAGAAGCCCTAAGAGGTGCGAAGGTCCTGTTTTGTGGGCGTGGCTTGAATTTTTTCCTCCCCTTAGAGGTAACAAGTCTTACATAACACATCTGCTGTCATATTCTTTTTGTCCCATTCTCTGTAAGGTACAGCAAAAGCTCCTGCTGTGGACCTTTTGAGGCTAGACACACTAAGAGGTACCAAAAGTGTGTGTTTTAACCACAAAAAGATGCAAATTCAAAGAACCATTTTATATGAGAGTCCCCTCCCCCCTGGGGGAAGTGGGTCTCAAAAACCAAAACTTTTAAGGGAGAATTTCCGAGAACATTGGGGAGGGGAAGGGTTCAAAGTCAAAAAACCTTTTTGTTGGAGGGGTATGGATATCTTTACACAATATAGGATCCTCAAACATCCTAGTGAGGCTAGCTCTTTGAAGATACTTGGAGATTATCAAGGGCAGTGACACAGTGAAGAGTGAGCAGTCCTAAAGTTTTGCCAACTTCTACACTCCTGTTGCATGTTAGCATATTTTCAGGTGTCTACTTTACCTATATATTTCTGGACAACCAAGCGACCCTCCTTGTTTCCAACAGCATTGCTGCTAACAAGCTTGACAATTTCATCCAGGCGATCCATACACATAATACCTAGGAGGAGGAAAAATAAAAGATTAAATAAGCAAAGACAAACATCTAGAGAATTTAGTACAATGGAGAAAGTTAAGAATAACATGGGGTATGTATGCAGAAAATTGACTCAAAAATTTGTTTTATCTTAGTTGTACACTGAGCCAGTGCTTACTTCCCTAGAAGGGTTTCAGGCAGATTGCAACACTGTGAGGGAAAAGTTTCCTGACCAAATCTTCACCTCAATTTCCCAACTACGGCTCAAGCCTGGACCTTATAGTGAGGCCTTCCAAGGGGGGTAGTCTTGTCGCCTTGTCGCATCCTTCTGTCTACCTTTGTCGCCTAACCAGCGGAAGAAATTGTCGCTGTCGTTTTTCTGTACAAATTCATAAGTCGTTGTCGCTACAAAAATTTGTCTGTAACGTTTCTGTAAGGTAATGCTGTCTTCATCGGACATTTCCACCGCGTGGTTGAACAAGTCGTGCTGATCACCATTTTCTGCTCAAGCATCTTTTTCGCCGTTTAGAACTTAAAATTCTTAACACTTTGTAAAGAGTGTTGAATGATGGTTTGTTTTTGTTAATATTTGTACAACTGATGAGATCTACCATAAACGCAAACGATAAAGCTCCAAAAGAGTCACGCTGGCCTTGTCAAGATCTGTCAAGTCATGACAGTCTTGTCGCCGTCAAAGAAAAAAAGTGCAGTTGTCGCTTTGTCAAAATGAAAAATGGATTGTCATTTTTGCAAATTGTCACCCCTTTCATGTCAGATCCTGTCGGCTGTCAGTACTTTGGTAACAAATTGTCGCCACATTTTGACGCAATGTCGCTTGTCACTCAAACCCCTTGGAAGGCCTCTATAGTGTGGGTACTGCTGACACAGTATTATAATTATTATTATTATTATTATTATTATTATTATTATTATTATTATTATTACTATTATTATTATTGGACTTTACTTTCTTCTCAATAGAGAAAAAGATATTGGTCTAATGCATTGATGTTGTAAGCTTTTAACCTCTGCCTCTTGACTTTGCTCCAGGTTTGACAATCCAAATGTTCTTCATGCCATCAATGTCTATCTGAGGAAGGTGTTCTCTCATCTGCAAAACAGATCAGTATTAAATGCGTTTGAATTTGTCAAAGTCTGTGCCACATCAAGTGTCCCATACAGCTGCTCATTGCTTGGCGTAGTTTTCATTTTTAGCATTGAGCAAAGCATCTCTGCTTCCCCATGGATGGAATAATGTTATAACATGACAGCGTTATCTCCTAGCCTGGGTACGGCTACACATAGGCTAGTTATCTCCCAGCAGCAGGAAAAATAAATTTGCGAGACAACAGTATATCTACTCTAAATAATACTGCTGCTGTGGGTGCACGAGGCACTGCAAGACTAAAATGTTGTACACAGTGACTTCTCAGGGACACAAACCTTGCTAGTGTGCTAACCATAAGCCCATCATATTACATCTCCCACATTTTGCACAATCATATTAAATACTGACTCTCAAAAGTTATGTATGAATGGCTTGGTTGTGCTGTTACTAATGAGCTGACCTCACCTGTTTCAATGTGTTCTGACACTCTTTCAGAAAAGGGTAAGCAGTAGCAATAACAGCGTCACGGCTGAAATAGAGAAGCATATGATAAGTGTTGAATAATGCAGTGGTAGTAATACTAATAACATGAAAGTAATGAAATTGCTGAGACATACAGTCAACAGATAATGAAAATAATTTACTCATCACAGTAGGACAGAGAAAACCTAAGCACACGATAGGTTTTAATATTCAACTAGAAATAGTTTAATATTAACTGATTGGATATGTCACTTACAAGTACCATGTTTTTTGATGACGTACAAAATTGTTGGCTTCAAACCATAAAATTCTAGGTAATAATTATTAGATAAGTACTAACTGAAAATACCAAACATTAAAGGAACTAATAATTCTTATAACTTGTTATGACTGGGGAAGAATTCCAGATGAATTGCAAATGACCAAATCTTTGGGGACTACTGTAGCTGCCTTAAACCCTGGTTCTTAAAACCTCAAGACATGACATACCTCAAACTATAACAAAAAAAGTTGATACCCTGTCACTTTTTTCTGGGGTGTCCCTTAATTTGTGCCCCTCGTAGTATCTCTCCCCCTAATGTTTGAGGGTCTATGTCAAACAGCACATTGCTCTAACTCACCTTTTGATCTGGTAATAGAAGTCGACAAGAAGCTTCCAGGAATCTTCTGTGATAGCTGGACCCTGAAAGTAATTTGATATTCAAAAAGCAATTAATTTTTAATAATATCAATTTATTTTAGGGGAAAAGCAAGGACAGTTGCGATGATAGGCAAAGGAAATCTTGGCCCCCAAGCTGTGTGAGAGATCTTAAAGATGAGTACAAGTTTGTAACAGCCTGTCAATTCAGCCATACAAGGTGACAATTTTGGTCTGGATGTAAGACTACCATCAGGAAGAGAGTCAACTGCTGAAAATAATTAGCCACTGTCAGCATTGATGGCAGTCAGGATGGGACACCTGGAACACCGCGAATGCAGTAACCAAAAAAGAGGGTGAATGGAAGCAGAATGTTGCAGCTGTATGTGCCCACCCGCACAAAGAGCTATGATAATGATGATGACTATGATAATACACAGTTTCAAACAGTTTCTCTTTAGCTCAGAAACCTTTAGGAAGAACAGAAAACAAGTGAGCCTGCTAGTGTGACTGCGAGTGTGATCTGTGAGCCGCTAGTAGAGCAGGCGTTGCAAACAAGAGGAAAAAAAGACTGCATTGGTTTCATACAACATTTCTGATGCTACTTTGACAGGTTGCATCAACAAAATTCCTGCCCATTTTTGAATATGACACTCTGGTGTCTAATTTTTTCCGTGAGTGGTTTGAAGCTATATCAGGTGAGATGTAATGAATGGCTTAATACTGATGGATGAAGCTTGTACAGCTCAGGGTAAAAATCTGAAATTCATATTGGCCAACAGTATCTAGCTTTAAGTCCTTCTAATATCACAGTGAACAAGCTTGAGGTAGAATGCTAGGATCATTAGGAATAGAAATCAAAATTCAAAAGGCAAATGTACAAAGGTTGTAATATTAGTAGTCGAACCATAGCACATAAACTCAACAGCAATACACTGTCACTTATAACCAAATGAGTATCATAACCTCATGGACCAACCAATAGAATTACTCTGTCACCAGCGTGTCGGGTTTCAGAAATGCTGTATGAAAATATTGCATTCTCTCTTTTCACTTGTCTTCTGATACCCAAGCAGCTCGAGGCACTTAATGATGACAATGATGGTGAACACTAATATTGTCATCACAACTCACAACTTCACACCAGTCGCCTTGGAAAGGAGGTAGGACGAGCATTGTGCCACATCCCCAAAACTTTTTTTTGCCAAAGAAACTGCAATCACAGAACTCAATTCACTGATGGCCACACTATACGCAAATTGTTAGGAAAACTGACCTTGTTGATTGGTTCATCAATATCCAAGTGCTCCTTACATCTGAGGAAGTCACGGCACACTTCCAGAGCAAGCGTGAGGGCCTTCACAGGTATTACATTCGAAGTTGCACGAGAAGGAGCTCTGGATGCAGATTTGGACTTGGCAGAACCCCTGAGTTGTGTACTAGATGGAGTTTTGGGAGTGCCACACCCCTGGTCAGACGACAATGGCTCTTTGTCGGAATGAAGTTTCTCATCAGTGTTGCCATTCTCGTATCTTTGGGTCACCCACTTTACTATGCTAATGGCAGCGGTGAGGCGATAATCATCTAACAATGAAGAGAAAGTATTTGAATAAGACAATGATCTCAACTTGATTATGAGTTCCCTAGTCTGGTTGGTTAAGAGATCTTTTCAACCTTAAACCCTGCCTTAGTGTGTTGATCCTTTCTGAACTCTTCCAGAAGAGTTGTCAATGTTTGAGAGACGATGTAGATGCACAAAATGGTTTGTCAGCCTTTGCAGTTTGTCTGGTAGGTCTCCATGGCAAATCAACTTTCACTTCTCCTTTCAGATGGTATCCTCTATGGCGGAATATTTATTAACTTACAGAGACACAAATGGTGGCATTACTGTTAACATTTTGTGTGTATCTATCTCCACAGCCAGAACTGTTTAGATAGATTTTTGTAGATTCTGCCTGGAATTCAATATGACAGCAAAGTACCGATGGTTTGAAAATATTCATCTGGAAACAAGAACAGCCTACAGCTACATACTACAAACCTATAAAATCCATCTTCTCGTCATCTGAGCCAAGCAGATATGAACGTGGGAAGAATGAGAAGTGATCAGCCTCTTCATACCACTTCAAGTTTTGTATGTTTGTGGTGAGACCAAACTGTTCAAAAACATCAGTGTAGAAGTTAGTTCAATGTATGGATAGGATAGAAAATTATTGTGAATCATTTCATTTTTAACCTAAAATTAGCCATAAAATTAAACCATGTTATTGTTGCACTGACCTTGGTAGTGAAAGAACTTGCTTTGCAGTAGTGATTGACAATCTGGTCCTGAAAATTAACCAGATTGAATTATTTATTATTTATTATTTGTGCATTATTGTCTAGTCACAAACTTGAGTCTTTTCTTTGACAGAATCTGTCCTTAGTTAAGAAAAGTCAGTATATGCAGTTTGTAAAGGGAAGTGAAGTTCACTAACTGGTAGTCAGGTTTCATGATGGTTAGCTAACAGGGGTTAAATATAATAAAACTCTCTAATGACCCCCTCTCTGCATTTACCACCTCGCAACAATGGCTGTAAAAGGTCTCAAAACTTCATCCATACTGCACACCATTAGTCTTTGTTTCTATTTCATTAGGCATTTAGCATTTAGCATTTTTTAAAAAAATATATTGTACCCCCCCCCCAAAAAAAAAGGTTATTAAGTTAGGGATATATTTTTCTTAATTTCACCTTTCTTAAGAACTTGAAATCCACGTCATCACGTTTGGTGGTCCAAATAAATGAAGCTACAGCATTGCGCACAGATCTGGACTGTGGAGATTGTGAATGTGACGAGTCAGATCATAATTGTATAATCTCACATAGTGGCAGACTATATAACTGTCGTGAGGGTAACAGCACCTTACAACTGTATAATATTTGCAATTGGAAGGTGAAGGTAAGGTAAAGTTGCATACACCCATCAGGCCGGAGCTTATCCCAGTTTCCATAGCATGAAGCGACTAGGAGTATTTCTACTCCCCCCTGGATGGGATGCTAGTCCATCGCGGTATTAACCCAAGTGTTGAGTTTGTGGGTACCCATTTATAAACCTGAGTGGAGAGAGGCACTGTGAGAGTAAAGTGTCTTGGCCAGGAACACAATGCAATGTTCCAGGCCAAGGCTTGCAGACAACTTGATCCAGACATGAGTGCACTAACCATAAGGCCACTGCGCTTCCCACAAGCAAACCAAAAATTTATTGTTAATTTTGAATTGGAGATAATTAATATATTCTTTGATAAAAAGAACCATGCTACAACTTAATTGTATGATGAAAACATATCAAGAAAGATATCAAGAAAGACTAGTTCACTGAGGGTAAAAAAAAAAGCAATTACCATGAGACTGAATTCACAGTTAGGACCATTTCCCTCGTATCCCGCCTTCCAGTCTTCATTATCTGTACTGTCATCATCACTGTCATCACAAGCACTGCCGTCATCATCAGCTTTGTTTTTACCGACATTAATAGTTCTAGTTTTTGGCTTTGATGCCTTTCTTGATTTATCTGGAAGATTACTAGAAGTCTTTGAGTTTTTGTCTTTGCTTTGCGCTGCATTTTCACAATCAGAGTCATCGCCACTATCACAAGAATCATCATCATCACTACCATCACTGTCGTTTTTCTTGTTTTTTGAGGGTAACAGGTTTCCTTTGTAGTGCTTCTCTACATATCCTCGCTTCCGTAGTACAGCTCTGACTATTGGATAAGGGCCATGACAAATGAAAACTTTCTTTTGCTATGAAGAACAAAGTTGCAAAAAAATGAACAAGCTAAGTACATGTACTTCTAAACTTACACTTCTACACCACCCCCAATCAAAATATCTATGGTGGTTTCTGGAGTTTGAAGCATCTTGGGGTATTTTTACTCCTCCTGAGATGGGAATTGCTAGTCCTTTGCAGGGATCTGCCAACATTAAACTTGCTGGCACTCATTTATATACCTCTGTGTAGAGAGAGGCACAATTTAACACAAAAGAGACAAGTTCACTAACTATGAGGCCACTGCACCTGAACAGTAATTTGATTCAGAAAATAAACTTTAACACCAGAGACAATATTATTAAAAGTGGCTTGCATTATAATATTATTAACTTACCTTAATGGCATTTTCTGCCACTTTTTTAGCATTTCTAACTTTGTCAAACAGTGGATCATCATATCTCATTTTTCCCGGTGGATGTGAACTGGGCTGCGAGTGACTTCTGGAGTGAGTGGTCTTTTGTTTAACAGGATTTTCAACTTTAGTGTTATCGTCCCAGCTGCCTCTGGCATTGTCACTTTCTACCCCAATGGGTTTTGCGGGCGGATGTGTCAATGTCCTTTTGTGTGCCTTAATAACTCTCTTACCTCTTTTCAAGTACAAATTTTCAAGTGATTGGTTATATGGACTTTTATCCTGTATTTTCAGATAAGCTCCACTTGCCCTGTTTATAGCATTCTCGGAGATCTTTGCATTAGATTTAGTCTTTTTGAGGTCAGTCGATGACATTGATTCTAAATTGGGTTTTTCACTTGATTGTTGCAGTGAGCCTTTCAAGTCACTGTTGTCAGATTTGCCCATTGAAGGAGTTGTTAACAAATCCGGTGCTGATGTCGATGTCAACACTTCTGGAGAGCTGGTTGAACCCTCTTCTTGTAGCTTCTGATCATCATCCTGTAACATGTACAAACATGTAACTTCTTTCTTCATGCTCCGTAATAATAAAATAACCTCCCCCTCCTCCTTAACAGGCACTTGAGATTTTTGCTGCTCCCTATCTTCAATCGTTTTCTCTAAACGTTTCATACAAGACATTGCTCTATATCTAAAGAGGTGAGTCGCCCAGGTGAGTCTAAGGAGGTGAGTCGCCCAGGTGAGTCTAAGGAGGTGAGTCGCCCAGGAAGAAGAGGTCTACATACTTTAGCAGGTCTGCAGAGTCCCCTGGCTATACTACTGGAGGACTCCCTTATTTTACCACATTCACATACCCCCCCTTCCCAAGTATAGTACCTCATTTTACCACATTTACACCCCCCCTTCCCAGGTTTAGTACATTAGTAATTCTGGAAGGATGGTGGGCATTTTCACCATAAAAGACCTTTGTGGGAGAGGTATATGGATAATTTTTGGGAGGGAATCAAGGTGAAAGGATGAAAGGGCAAATAAACAGCAAAGCTTTTCAACTAACCTCTCTAGATCTGTTCCTTGGTTCCTTGACTTTGGGAATCTTTTTAAGTCGAGTTGGAGACCTGCTGGATGCAGCTGGTACAGGACTGAACTTGCCTTTGGTTTGGTTTGAGCTATTTATTGTCGCTTCAATCTGTGAACAAATGAACAAAAAGAAAAAAGTATATAAACTAAACATTGATGATTCCAGGGAGGCTCTGAGGGGGGGGGGTGTTCTTCAAAATTTAGGTTCCCTACATTTTGGTTTCACAGATCACACAAAGTGCAAAGGGATAAGCATTTGTCCATATTTTTTGATAACAACTCAGGAGACCTTGATAAAAATCGGTGGAGTGGGCCATGGGAGGCAAAACATGAAATTGGGTTAGACTCCTAATTAGTGAGAGTTAGAAATTAAACCTTGTCCTTTGAAAACCCTTGGCTAGGTTAGACCCATATTGAAAACAACTACCATGATACATTGCAGGCACACTTTATTGATGAGAGGGAACTGGGCATTGACAATACTATTACTGACCTCCAGGAACTTATTAATAAATCCCTAAGAGATAACACTCAGTTAGAAAAGATCCTTGGAAGTTTGTTCATAAATGACCAATCAAAAAAGCCCTTATTGCACTAGACGTTTCCAAGGGTACACTGAGGGAAGGGCACTATTTTAACACATTCCCATTGTATTTGTGATTCTTTTTTTTTGTTTGTTTTCAATGTCTTTTTCTGTTTGCATTTCCACCAAGGTAGATGATAATTATTATTATTATTATTTTGGCTGGTGATGATTTTCGTCTTGTAATGTCTCGAGCTTCACATGAGAACCACGTGAAAATCCAAGCAATAAATATCCGTGTGAGACCAGGTTACTTAAAAGTATAGCGACCGTTCCATTTGTTAATATTTTCTGTATATTACGAGACAATAATTAAAACTTATTGCTCGTAGGCAAACATGAAAAGTACAAGGTTGATAAATCTCTGTGCGGAATCTGTACATAGTTTTATCCAAGATTTAATTAACGTACGCATACGTCGTCTATGAAAACATAATTATTGTTGAAAGACTTTTAACAAAGCTTAAATAGTCTTAATGTAAAAGTCAATTGAAATCAACTCCACTTACGTAGCGCTTTTGTTTTTCCACATGCATTTGCTGTCGATCCATAAATGTTGTCTTTAGCTGTTGTACGATTTTTACACTGTTTGAACTAACTTTGGGCTTATAAGTGAATTCATCAGAAGCGTTAGCGATTCTTTTCTCTAGCCCAGCGCGGAGCTTTTCACCACGTTCTTTCGCCAATTTTATACTAAGGGCGTTTAGCTTCGGAGCAAACGTCAGCTCGCATTCGAAGTTCACTCTTTGTGGAATCTTCGTACTCAGCGTGGATATCATTCCCTTACTCCTCGCTACGTCTTTCAAGGGGCTAAGTTTCTTCTCACCGCTGTCGCTGTTATCCTTGTCGAGCTGTGTGACTGAGCGGTAATGTGATAAATCCACGGGTTTTGTTGATAAACATGAGCCTTCCAGAGGTTCAACCACAATGTCGCCATTATTTTCGTAATTCGGTGGCTGTCGAACTTCCTGAGGATTTAGGTCGGTGGATTCGTGATTAACATAACTACGTTTAACCATACTATAGGTTTTGCAGTAATCTAACATATCCATTTCAAGGAGGAATTAGACCTCCATACGTCTCTCAGCCGTTCTGGAACGCCATTTTGGAATACGTTACCATAGTAACAATGTAGATTGCCACTAAATACCAGAACACTCTGGGAGAGCCGCACGATCGCTTTTTGTTGTTTTTCCTTGAAAGTATTATTAATGTGTCACAGTCGGCAAGCAAGGGTCTTAACAAAGTAAATAAAAGGCACTAGATTTAAAAATTCAACAATCGAAACTGAAAGTGTTTAACTTTCCACTTAAGGACTCGTGGAAAATTTGTCAAAATCCAAACTAAAAATCTCTTTTGCATAACAATAGGAGTCTATTATGTTAATTTTAATTAAGACGGGGGTGCACGTGAATTTAAATGAAATTTTCCGTAGTTTAAGAAAGAGTGAAAAGAAAAAAAAAGTTTTGGAACAGTACTAGACAGGAAAACGCCCCCTGAAGGGCACCCCAGGTTGGTGGGCAACTGTCTGGTGTACGTCTACCAATTTTAACTTCAAATTCTAATTATTATTTTAAAACAACATTAATTAAATCCTCAAAATTTCCTATTTCCATAAATTTCACTTATCCCTTGAGAAAAACTATTCATCCCCAAATATACCCTAAAATCACCAAAAATTTACACAAAAGCCCGAAACGTAGATATGTGGGATGAGTAGAGAGATGTTTGATTGCTTGAAACGTCAACAAGATATTTGCGTTAAAACAATAATCAGACGGATCCAAAATAATTCGTTCAGGTGTACGTTCGCCTTACACGAGTTGTCTCTAAAAGTCATAAATAACAGATGTTATTAGCGTTTGAGTGGTCACAATTCTGCCTTTGTAGTTCTTTGTGGGTTCAACTAAAGTCTCCAAGAAATAATTTGTGGTTTAGTTTTGGCACTCTAATCTGGATGGTTCGGTTAAAACATTTGGCCCGTACAGCTCCTTAATAAATGATTCCCTTATATCGAATTTGCGCAAATGTAGTATTTGTGAGGCCGTTTTTATACTAGGACGCGTTACCTGTCTGGACGAAGTTGGGCAACTTTTCTAACCGGACGAATTACAAAATGTTTGCCGAAGCTCGTCCAGACTGGTAACGCGTCTCCAGTATAAAAACGGCCAATCATAAATTCACTTGGCGTAATTAAATTGCATTTGGCTCGCACTACCTTGCCGCAGAGCTCTTAAACTGTAAAAAATAATAGCACTCTACTTAGAATTGGCTTTTGCAGTTAAACAGCGATTCTCCCGTTCAATATTCACGTTAATTAGCTAAATTAATTGACATGACACCGATTTTTCTTTACGATTTTGTATTAAATATTTCTACTCATTGTCATCCATATAGACCGTATGCATAAATTGCTGCCAATTTAAAGTTATTTTCAGGTTGTATGCATTTAAATTAGCCCAACTAGCCTCGTTTGAGAATAAAAATTCTTTTGAATTATCAACTCAAAAACGAGGTTAGTTGGGCTCATGATTTTAAAGGGTGGTTCTCACTAGTGCGCACAAGCACAAGAATAAGCAACATACGCAGACGCTGTAGAGCGCTGCTAAGTAGCGTCTTTTGTTTGGAAATTTATCATAACTAAAGGCGCTCATCATAAATAACATACTGTTTCTGCGTATGTCGCTTATGTTAATGCTTATGCCGTAGTGTAAACCAGCCTTAATACTTACAAAAGAATTTTTAATTGGCAGCCATTTATGCATAGAGTCTATGTGTGTTACCATTTCCTTTTGTACAACTGGTAGAAATTCAATCGTTAAATGGTCCAACCTTTAGCATACATTTTCCTCCTCAGGAAACTTACCAGGTAAAATCCCCCTTTGTTGCTCTCTTGTAGTGGAGGCACCCTATGTACCCGGCGAGTTGTGGGCCCGAAAGGGAACTTCACCACAACATGGTGCATTTATAGACAATTTGAAAACTGCTGCAGCATCGAAAGAGAATCTGAATAGAAAACAGAAAAGAAGATATTGTAAACAAGTCCGACAATGGAATTAATGCATTTCACACTCACCATGCAAACAAAATCTCCGTGTTTGTTACTGTAGTGAAAATGTCAAAGTAGCGGTTTGTTTAGTAACCGTGAACTATTTCAAATAAACCTTTGAAATGTCAAATTACACTGTAAACAGAAGGCAACTAACACTCCCGATGTCGTGAAATTTTTTATAGTATTCACATTTTTTAATGATAAACCACGTAACATAACAGAGTCCGTTTTCGAGGGATTGAAAAACGTGAAATAGAAGAAAGTCCTCATACGTACTGATCTCGCCGACTTGTTGCGGCAGTGAATACGAGTCAAGAATTTTGTTCATTGACGCAAAACTATCCCACACTAAAGATTTATACGCTATGCAAATTTCAAAATCAGCTGATTTCCAACTTGACATGGCAATTAAATTTAACCGATGCGATTTGCTATATGAGAACAAATTGGCACGTTGAAAATCTAAAACCACATATTAAAATTTTAATTAAAATTCAGATCAAGCAATTGGCCTAACACTCGAATACGTTTGTTCGTAGTTTCAAGAACGTGACGATATATTTCTGTTTTTCCTTGTGTGAAAGTGGCAATATTAACTTTGCTTGGACTTATAAAACGAGCCACTACGAATCATTACTCGATAATTTGGTTATGTCTAGTGCATGAATTATTTAAAGAGCCTCTAATGACTTAATATGCGCAGAAAATACCGAGTTATTACCTTCGAATCTTTAAGGCTAAAATCTGTTTTCAAATTGAATTTTTGAGCGTGCAAATGGACAGTAACTCAGCTTCTATTCGACTTGACCAATAGACTTTGTTACTTAATCAACGTGCAACAACAAGCCTGGTGCTCAAAGTCAATACTAAATCTTGAAATAAAGGATCCGTTTACCGCCACACAGTGATACGAGCAGAAGAGATCGGGAAGCTAAACGCGTATAGCACGAAAGAAATGGAAGGAATGACTCTACGAATTTGTCTTCCATTCTTTCTCAAGTACAACAGATTAAAACGTCGCTAGAAACCACACTTACCGTGCGCGCGCAGAGGTTTAGTAACTAAATGTTTTTAGAGTTCAACACTCGTCTTTTTTAGGCTTGAGACTGAAAATATTCACTTTTTAAGTCTCCACTACATCCAAATTACTGTTTGGCCTAATAATTAATGCTGTGACGTCTTACCTTATCTGTGACGTAACGCAATTTAAAATTTAGTCGTGCCGAGGTGAGCAGTCGTAACACCAGAAACTCACAATTGTTGAACATCTCTTTTTTTAAAAATGCTAGCGGCCAAAGAACCTTTTATTATAGAACAGTTAATTTGTGGAATTCTTTGGATTGTTCTCTTAAACTGTGTGATTCAGTCACTGTTTTTAAAAATCGCCTGAGGACCAAATTACTTAAAGAATCGTAATTTTTTATACATTTTTATAATTTTTTTTTAAAACTTTATCTTAAACATTCTTATCTTTTAATTGTAAATAGGAATATATTGTCTTTGAAAAGCCCCCTTGGGGAAAGTCAATAAAGCATGTATGTGTGTATGTATGTACAAATGAAAGCCAGTTTCTGAATCCGAGCTCAAATGTTCGTTACACGGAAATTATTAATTTTTTAGAGATATCGACACTTCAAGTGAAAACGAATCTGAGCTCAAATGTTCGTTACACGGAAATTATTAATTTTTTAGAGATATCGACACTTCAAGTGAAAACGGAAAGGAAAAACAAAGAAAACATTTTTTCGTTGCATGCAATCTGTAATGAAGACTGCTAGTAAACGTTACGGACTGTAAGTTTCCTTTTTCAATTGAAGTGTCGTTATGAGGATCAGCCATTTGTTGTATTTATTACCTCAATACTTCTTCCCAGTCCCACTCGTACTTTTCCCGCTTGTCCCAGACCTTCCCGGGAAGCTACACGTTTTTGCAGTCAAGCAAGGAGAAGACTGCAGATTGCAGTTCTCAAATTGCACGTTTACCTTCCCCTCTCGTATTAGCGCAGTGGCGAGGTAAATCGATACATTTTCAAAATTTGGACAGGAGTAACAAAAGGACGCTTTGCACACTTTCTAGCCGAAATGTTATACGTGCTGGAACTCTTCAACTGTCACAGAAAATTTCTCCTAGTTAATCTGACTTAAACCAAAATTGCTTTTTTCAATTAAGTCGTCAGTTTCCTAGGTGCCAGAGAAAGAAGGCGTGCGCCAGTTAATTGGCAGAAGAAGGCTGGGGCGAGCTGGGATTAGGTCCACTGACCAATCCTGTGTTTGACTTTTTTTAAATAGTTCTTGCACAAACTGATGCCCACCAAAAATTTTATGGTCCGTCTCAAATGACTGAACGATACAAAAAGCATGACACCATTACATTGTAAACCGCATGAATATAATTGAATATGCAGAGCCAACATACACAGCCAGTGACTATTCGATACTCTAATCAAGGTAGAAGTTTAAAAATACCGAACCAGTCAATTAAACTTCAAGTATCTCCTTTACCATACTAACTATGCGTTTACAGAAGTCTCTACCGCAACCATTAGCCTTTTGTCACGCAATGCTTCTTTCTACTACTATTGCGTGACGTGCGTGACGAGACACCTACAACTACATTTTACCTCTTATAATGAGAGCTGGAAAAGTGAACCTTGACATGATTCGTATTTTATAAATACTTTTCAAAACAAAATGCTATTCGCTGAACTAGCAAATCAAATTTGAATTCAAGTTGTCCATGAAAATTACCATTAACAACACTATTGAAGCGGTTATCCTTTAATATGTTCAATAAAAATGGCACTAAATAAATTTGTTTCAAGCTTAGAGCAGTTTTCAATTCACTATTGAAAGCAAAGTTTATTACCATATGAAAAGACAACTATTTCTTTCACACAAAAAAAATTATATTTCTTACACAGAAAAAATTTAACTTGCAGAACAGCAAGAACAAAGTCATGACTAGAATTATGAACTCGAAAAAATTGTGACTGAGGCAACATCCATCATTTTAGTCTCTTCCTAAGTATGTAGAGTGTGTTTATGACGATTGAACAAAAAAAACGAAAATTGACAACTGATGCAAGTACTTTGGTTTGCCTGTTACTAGCTACTGCCCTGACTTGTGCCATTCTTGAAAATCAACACCCAACTAATATGATAAATACTGAGAAATTTAAGGCTTTAGATCTATTCACTAGCAAAAAAATATTCTTTAATGTAACCAGTTTAAAGAGCCTTTTGATTTCTTCTTTTTTATTTTCTAATTTTAAGTTTAATCTTTTCCATCCTTGCCTAACAATTCTACATATAAAATTAAAAAAACAAACAACTCATTGCATAGGGATACTTAAGGGACCTACATCACAGAATAGCTTGACTTTCTTCAAATCTGGTGCAATTTTCTCCTGGAAAAGGACTCTAGCAAAAGAGCTGGCTTTGGCCAATCTATCATGGCCCAAGGCCCAAATGAAGGAACAGGACTTGACCAGCTTGAGGAAATTAAATAGTGGCGGGCCTTAAGTATCGCATGGTGCAAGACGCACAGATGATAATGATGTAATCCTCGTCATTTTTTTGTTTCACTGTTTTTTCCTACCTCTACATATGGTGTTTATCTTAGTGAACAATGTTTTGAGGTTTTCGACATCTTTGGGGTAATTCGTCAAAATGTTGACTCTTCATATTATGATGTAGGTCCTCTTAAACTCAAGCTGCACAAAGTCATTTGAAAACTGCTCAAAGCACTGCAAAGGACACCCTCGTGTAACACACAGAACAATCTCTCTCTGTAAATATCATACCAATATATTTGACTTGCAAACACTTCTCAGGCATAGTAAGGCAAAAAAAAGGTCCATACATGAACATGCCATTCTATTAGTAAATTTATTGCCTGAAGCAGAACCTCAACTCACCTCCCTAAAAATCATTCCCTCCCCACCAGTAAAACCCTGTGTTACGATGGTTGAGCAACACTCTATGAATTTTCCTTGATTCTCATAGCATTTATTTTTAAAAGAGGAAATAATCCAATTTTGCCATAGAATGCTAGATGGCGAAAGTCCTGTCACAGTAATTTTGTACCAGCAAGTCCTAATAACACACACTAAATACAAAGTTAGCCAATCAAAATTACACTACAATGTTGTGGCCCTACTGAAAATGGCAGTCTCACATTTTCAAAATATCTATGGTTTAATCTGCATTTCTCATTTAGAGAGTCATGTTGGTGACAACCTAAATATCAGACATAAACAGGACTGGCGAAAGCAGAGATTAATATCTTTATCCATACATGTAGCTGAAACCCTATAATAAAAGACGCTGAGGCCCTTAAGCCCTGATTTCAACATACAAATTCTCATCACTAGTCTCCACACAATTCGTAAAGTACTGATTGAAAGAATTGATAATCTGATGTATTAACCCTTCAATCAAACAACTGATACTGTCCTTGGAATTTTAACTATTTTGACACAATTGTTTTTGTTCATGAACACCAACTCATTGTCCTGTCAGGTACCCACTGACTTCACAGCCTTACGTGGCTATGGAAGATGATGATATTAATAATAATTTTGATGATGGGTGAACAGATTTTTATCTTTGTTGGGCAAATTAAAACAAAATTAATCAACCAGGCCCTAGTTGTTTGAAAGCTGGATAAAGATATCTACCGGATGAATCACTATCCAGTGGATAAACAAACCAGGCTATCCATTGGCTGTTGATTTATCTGGTGGACAGCGTTATCCATATTTCAAGCAACCCAGGCCAGTTGTACAAATTCTTAACCAATCCCTTACCAAAACATAACATCACATATATTTTGAAGCACTTTTTACTAAATGCTAGTCAAAAACAATCCACAGAGACAGCTAACCTGCAACAAAAGTAAAACAACATCAATCAAATAATGTTTTCAGGGTATTTGGACAGCTGGGTCAAAGAAATAATTCATCACTATAATCTAATGCTTCTATTACCATGAGCACATCTCAGAGTCAACTAATTCTGTATGTGAATACATGTATACCTCATTTTTTCCCTTTTGATATCTGAAGTAGTCAGAAAAATTCTTCAGATATATCCTACTAATTCTCCATTCATTTGAAACTCCAAGACTCCCCTGCATAGACATAAGCTGGGTAATGTAGGGAATTTCACTTTTAATATCATGGGTGACAAATTACTCCTTAATTTTGGCGCGAAATTTCAGCCGTAATTTACAATTTCACATGTGAAATTATAAAATTGCTATGGCAACGCTTCCGTAACCTCTACAAACAAGTCATAAACCCAGGATTGTGAGCGTAATTTGTCACCCATGATATTAAAAGGTAACCAAATGGTATACTCGTGACCATTTGATTACCCATACATATTCCCTTCATTTTGGTCCCCCAGTAGGTGGGGAATAAACAGGAAAGTCACGCCATGGTAAGTGGTTTTCATTTTTGCTCTGCATAGTAATTTTACATTTAGCATCTTTCTTTATGCATTAAAATTGTCAATACTTGGTATATGTTTAGTTTCATTGTTAACCTGTCTAGCTGTATTGCCATAATGTACCTCAGGGTTTTCTTTTCACGAAAAAGACTTAAGTTATGCTTGAGTACCCCAGCTGTGGAATACATGGGGACAGGAGAGTTGCTAATTCATAAAAGGTGGATGCCCTGCACTAAGCAGGGCATACCAAAAAAATCAGAATTTCCTGGTCAAAGTCTGTTTATACCATAATTTACAAAAAGTAGAAAACTCATAACTGCAGTTTAAATTTATCACTTCCCATAGCATGAAGTTGATAGGAACATTTTTTTTTTCTCAAAATCTTCTTAGGGTTTATTTACAAGACTGCTTACTTTGTGTACAAAACTACAAGGACTGTTCATGTCTTTACATCTTAAACTGTGGGTATTGGGTATTAGCTTTTCAATTTGTTGTTTTGTGTGAATTTAAGTCGTGACAGTATACAGTACCTTCAAGGCCAGTGAGAAAAGCTCAAATTGCTGATGCTGGTGGGGTATCCTGTATTGGAGGCTCCTGAGGTACACTTTCTTTCCCTCCTCTTGCTCCAGAACTCCTAGGACTATGCCATGGTGTTTCTTTAAACAGAAACCACAAGTTTCCGCCCCAAACGAAGAAGTTGAGGAAACCAAAGACCTGCAAAAGAAAGAGTGAATTTTCAGAGGTAACACTGATAACTAGTTCAAAGAAAGCTTAGTGTTGAAATAAATAGATTTCAAATTGAATCTAAAGGGAGAAGGGTCTTTCTCTGGGTATTCTGGTTTTTCCATCTACTGAAAAAATCAACTAGCCAATTTGATCGGGATAGAGGACCTGCACGAAAAAATAGCTAAGCTTCCTCTCTAAAAATTGTAATTTTTTTTCCAGATTTATTTGCTCATACAACATGTTAGTTACAAAACCTATCAATAATTTTTTTGGGGTTATTTCCCACTCCTGGTCCTCGGGGACTGGGTAACAGTGTTCGAAGTATTATGGTCTGGGACATGTGTTTGGTTAGTTTCACAAGCTAGTCATCAACACAAATTGTTCTTGGATTTCTTTATCACGAGCCAGCAAAGCTTGGAAGTGTTTTATTTCAGTTGTTTTCATAGTATTCGATTTCGCATTGTTTATTATCCTTTTCTTTTCAGTCAAACCAGATACAGATACAAATATGAATAAATATACATTTTGTCAGTGAAAGTAACTGTAGATCAAAAACGTTTAGTTTCATAATCTTAACAGCTTTTTACCTTAAATTTCTATATTTTAAATACAAATAAAGATTGAGTTAAAATTCACACAGTATATATATGTTATTTGCCGGCTGGGAGGTCCGTATAGTGAAAAACTGTGACCGAGGTCTTGAAAATGCTGACCTCGGTCACAGTTTTTCCGACCTTATGCAAACCTGAGACTGCATCTCAGGTTCACAGAACTATGAGACTATCCAAAAAAAGGGAAAAAAGTCCTCAACTGCTTTTATAAAGTATATCTCAAAAATATCTCAAAATATGTATGTGCAAATCTAAAACATGACAACTGTGTTTATATACTCTTAGCTAAACACACCTATTGGCCAATGAGAGTACGTACAATATCTCATTTATTTTATAAAAACATTACAAAAAAAGGACATTCAAGTCATGACTTACCACAGACACAGTTGCGGCACCGTAAGTGGCCCCAACAAATGATCCACAAGTAGTAATCTCTGTTTTTGCACAGGTGGGGTAGCCACTGAATATTTTGTCTTGGCTTGTAGCATCTTTCAAACCAGACAAAGCTGATGCCCATGCTATGGCGCTTGTGAACCAGAAGATGACCAGCACAATAGTGAAAACAAAATCCTTTACATTGAGGGGAAGAGAAAGAAAGATTAGTTAAATGAATGTGTCAGTGTGTAGAGGTTATATAGTTGTTCCGAGGAGTGGATTGGGTAGGGGGGTGTACTCCATAAAGGTTTTGGTGGGGGGTGGGGTGTGTGCGGCCCAAACCTCAAAACCCTGACCCTTTTTCAGACTTAAGTCTGTGAGTTTCCTCACCCTGTTTCAGAATTGAACAAAAAAATTGATACCCCATTCCAGTCTCTAAAATTACTAGATTACTCAACTAAAATTTGATTGCAGCTAACCAGAAATGGCTTCTATCTGTATGAACATTGGAGAAGAGTTACAAAGTTGTCAATGTTGGTGCAGAAAAAAAAATTAATTCCTTGTATATAAAATACCCAATGCCAAGAGAGCTAGAGTGAAAGACATATCCTACTTCAAACCAAATTGGTCAAAATCTGTACCCTCTTTCTACAACAACAACAAGGTTTATTTGAACTGCAAAATTACTAATTACTAGTTAAACAATAAATAAATTAAAAATACATACAGTTGCTGGTCACCCAAAATAACTAAAAAGCTAAACTAGTTGGGTGACCACCATTTATTAATTTTAAGTAAATACACGATCAGAAAAGAGGCATTTTACATTTTACGTTTTACACACTTAATTAACGAAGTAGATTATAGAACAAATAAGGCACTGTGAGAGTGAAGTGTTTTGTCCAAGAACAAACCACAATATTCCTGCCCAGGGCTCAATCCCAGACTGCTCAGTCCGGAGGTGAGCACACTAACTACTAGGCCACCGTGCCTCCTAGGGATAACCCCCCTTCCTGGGTTCCTTTGATGTATCATAAACAAAGTGATCTTCAATCAAAGATCCTGATGTGTTGATTGCCCATAAGAAATGACTTTCTACCATTAACTTGCCAGTGTTGATATTATAACACATGTGGCTTTTGTCAACAATCAAAAAGAATGACAATCTCACCACAACTGGGAAAGAAAAAAGACCGACATCAGTTGAGGTTGCCTCCTTTTCTCGATCTTCAAAAAGGACGTAATAAACAAGAGCAACTAGGACAAACAGCATAGAGACCACACCCGTGAAGACAAAATACTCTGCCTCCGACTTATAGTTCATGCCCAGCGTATCTTGTTGAGCTACAGTCTTGCTTTCATTAGCGCAAATCTTTTGTCCATCTGCAACTGTGTACAGGTCTATGCCATTGAAGGGGTAGTAGAATTTACCCTTGACATCACGTGATTTGGTAATATTAGATTCTATTTCACAGTTGACGGTAAATTGAAAGTCCGCCACAAAGCCTGCCACTGTTGCAAATGCAAAGATGGTGATGAACTGAATGAAAAAGGAAACAAACAAAAGAGTGAATGGGTGAAACTCTGTTGGAATCCTTCCTGTAAGAAGAGAAGAGACACATGATTTGATTTAGCACTCGTGGCACTTAATATATTTTGGGAATCGTAACAGTGGTGCTTATTGAAGACAGAAAACTTTTACATGCAGGATGCTGGGTTGTTGCTAAGTGCCAACTGCCGGCAAAATTTGCTGGCTGGGAAAAATGTGATTGCCTACTAGATTTTGGCAGGTGATCCTTCAGTAAAGGACAAAGTAAGGTTTATAGCAGTGTTCTCACCAGGATTTTGCCTTGGGGAGTCCCAGGGCCCACTCTGTTGATGTCTAAATGTCTAAATGAAAACTTTGGAATAAATTCCTGACCACCTTGAGTATCAGTGCCATTATAACAAGTCAAGTAACTGAAATAAAACTATTGTTTAGGGTGTTCTCTTTTCGGGCACTCTGTCCACCATCTTGTAAAAGAGTAACTTGGTAGCCCCATATTTAAGGTGTTGCAGGTGTCAAGTGGATCATGGTGACAGGCTCAGTGAAAAAACAAAAACTTACAAGACCAGTTCTTTTGTAACGCTAGAATTATATTATCAGTTCAGAAGGAAATGAACCATGGTTGTACAGCAGAGGGACACTTGGAAAACGGACGCCACCCAGTGTAAGTGCTCAGTGATAATGGTTCTTATTAATTAATGCATAGTAACTGGTTCACATCATTCAGTAACTAATATCAGAATTGTGTGACTCTCATAACCCTGTTTGGGGGTCATGTGATTTTTGCTTCATCTGGCATCATTTTCAAACAATCACATCATGAACTTTTTCCTACAACTTAAGCTCGGTGAGCATGAAGTGTGATCAAATGAAAATTGAGCACAAAGCATTATAAAAAGCTTGGGCCTAGTCTTGGCTACCAGGTGATGCCTGCTGGCTAGAGAAATTTGAAACCCTTTCTAGCTCTAGGCTGAGCAGTGATTGAGGGCATATATGTACAAATGTACATGAACTGATGTTGAGATTTTAACCTGTCCAATTCACTTTATCACTTAATCTTACTGCACCCATGTGTTTACTTGAAAGTGATACCGGCCATGCTGAGAAGACGTTTAATCACTCAATCATCTTACCTAATCATTTGCATTTGTAACAGCACTATATTTTCACGTCCTATTGTAACTTTTGCGTCATGCACAATTATTTATAATGCTTACAAATGAACGACTAAATTAAACTAAAGTATTGAGTTCTAGAGGGGCAGTGCTTCTAAATCATCAAAATGTAACGATATGTAAGCTTTACTGAAACGGTCAAATATTGTAAATAACTCGGTCTGCAAAATATGAAGTTATTTGGAATTTTTGCATTTAATTGCCATTAGCCATGCAATCATTATCGGTTGAAAACTTGTTAAATTGCATTACAAGATCTTTAAGACTGCACAGCAATAACTTACTATCTTTACCGTCAAGGCAACATATCGGGTTTTACATACAGCCTTACTGGGCCACAGATTTTAAAGAAACAGCTTTGCAGATACTGGCGAAAAGGATTGGCCAAGTCGAACCGAATCAATGATCAAATATCACATTATAGCGACACGATTGTACCGCAAACTCACCAGCTCAATGCCTTTGATGAATCCCTTCGGCTCCTTCAGTATTTCTATGTTTGGTTTTTTGTTCATTTTGAACTGAAGAAGAACCACTGATCAAAATTCTTCAAGCAATTCACACACCTGCCTTACTACCGCTCCTTCCCGCGCGCGCCTTGCAAGCTCAGCAGCCCGGCCGCTTTTTCGCAATGACCTCATTAGTTATTTTGGGTAGTCTTGCGGGTCACGGGCAAACATTCGCGGGTATCACGGGACGGCAAAGACTACTTTGTTTGAAAGTTTCTAATTTTACTGACGTTTCTGGTGCCAAATGCTAAAATGTGAACTGTTTTCTAGCTTACGTTTTAGTTCTTCTGAGAAGTTTATTGATCAAGAAGCTATCTGCGACCGTAAATCGCATTAGAAATTTTGTGGGTCTCCTGAATGACAATATCCCACGAAAAAGAAAATCGCCAAAATTCCCTCCATTCTTCAAATTCTTATGCCACTATTTGTCACGAACCAACCTTGTTCCCAATCCCCAAAATAAATATGGAGTGTGTGCACGTGACGTCATGAAATTCTAAAATCCAAAACTAAAAAGCCCCTAAAGGTTTAATCCTCATCAGGCATAAGAGGTACTAAATTTATATCTGTTTGCAA